>Ga0209123_1002445_pt1 | contig 15697 bp, 13 predicted proteins | sample BarGraIncu00431A_FD_184500 | JGI IMG/M metagenome (GOLD analysis project Ga0209123, IMG submission 184500) | Arctic peat soil microbial communities from Barrow, Alaska, USA - Barrow Graham LP Incubations 004-31A (SPAdes) (version 2) | ecosystem: Environmental > Terrestrial > Soil > Wetlands >...
GTCCCCCCTGTTACCACAGGGGGGACTAAATGGTGCCAGCCCTTACCACGAGAGAAGATTTCTGGAATTATTTCAACTTTGTCGGACCCATCTCAGCCTTGCAGGGAGCTGCGGATATCCTGAACCAGCGCCGCTATCTCCTCTACCTTGGTGTCCCAGGAGCACATGAACCTGGCGCCGCCTGAGCCTATGAAGGTGTAGAAATGCCAGCCGCGGCCGCGCAGCGCTTCCAGCGCGGCGGGCGCCATCTCGAGGAAAACGGAGTTGGCCTGGCTGGGAAACATAACTTTGACGCCGGGTAACTTCTTGACTTCGTTCTCCAAAAGCCGCGCGCAGTTGTTAGCGTGGGCGGCGTTACGCAGCCAGGCGCCGCTCTCCAACATGTTGATCCAGGGAGCGGTCAGGAAACGCATCTTGGAGGCAAGCTGCCCCGCCTGCTTGCAGCGGTAATCGAATTCGAAGGCGAGCTCTTTGTTGAAAAAAACGACTGCCTCGCCGACGGCGAAACCGTTCTTGGTGCCACCGAAGGTCAGCACGTCGACTCCCGCCTGCCAGGTGATCTCCTTGGGTGCCACCTGGAGCGATGCCACTGCATTGGCGAAGCGGGCTCCATCCATATGCACATGCAACGAGTGTTTTTTGGCCAGTTCGCCGATCGCCTGCATCTCGGCCACGCTATACACGGTGCCGAGTTCGGTGGCCTGGGTCACGCTGAGCGCCCTGGCTTTGGGGTAGTGGATGTCACTGCGCTTGGTGATGGTGTGTTCTATGGCGTCGAGGTCCACCTTGCCGTTGGCGCCGGGAACCAGTAGCACCTTGGTGCCGTTGGAGAAAAACTCAGAGGCGCCGCATTCGTCGGTTTCGATGTGCGCCATCTCGTGGCAGACGATGGAATGGTACGACTTGCAAAGGGAGGCGAGGGCGAGGGAGTTGGCGGCGGTCCCGTTGAAGACGAAGAACACTTCGCACTCCGTCTCGAAAAGTTCGCGTATCTGCTCGCACGCCTTGGCGGTCCAGGCATCGTCTCCGTATGAGCTGGCCAACCCGCGGTTCGCCTCATCCATGGCAGCCCATGCTTCGCTGCAGATCCCCGCATAATTGTCGCTGGCAAAATGGTACTTAAGCGGCTGTCCCGCTGGATCAAGTTTGTTCGTCACTGTATCTGCCCCCTCTGGTTTAACGTATCCCTGCTGTTACCCGAATTGTTACACGTCGGTGTCTCGGGTGACAGCCGTAGGTCGATGCTGATTTGACACTATTAGCATAGATGGCGGGTGGCTCACAAATAAAATGTTTGCTGTGGGTAAACAGGCGGCTTCTCGAGGCGGAATGGATAAGCGGAATCCGGGTTGAGGGAGCTGAGACGCATGCAATGCGTCTGTACCTGAGGGATGACCTGATGCATCGTTCCCACGCTCCCGCGTGGGAACGGAACTCTCCGGACGCTCCGGCGTCCAACTCTGAAGGTGAAACCGGAACCCTTGCCGGTACCTCCCCACGAAGATGAACCGGGACTCAGGAGCGTCCCTTGCTGCATTCCCACGCGGGCGCGTGGAAACGATGAAAACAGCCCCCAGACCGCCATTGTCACACTTCGACTGCCTGTTCACCTTCCACCGGCTCTACGCTCTCTTCCGCTCCCGGCTCATCCGGCAGCAGTTCGGAAACCAGCATTCCTGCCAGAATCAGCGCCGCTCCCCAGTATCCGTAAACTCCCAAACGCTCGCCGGCGGCAAAATAGGCGTAACCGGCACCGAAAACGGGTTCGGTGCAGAAGATGAGTGCGGTGTGCGACGGGCTTATGTAGCGCTGCATGGAGGTTTGCACCAAAAAGGCGAAGACGGTGGCGATCAGCACGCAGACCGCGAGGGTCCAGAAAAGCTCGGGATGCCAGACGAACACCCGCGCTCCTCTGAGGCCGGCCGCGCCCAGGCTCAATGCGCCGACGACCGTGAGCTGCAGGGTGGTCAACAGGTAAACATCGCTTTCGGCGTGGCGCGCGAAACGGCTGGTGAAAAGCAGATGTAGCGCCACGCTGACTCCGCACAGGGTGCCGAGCAGATCTCCCAAGTTGAAACTCAGGGTGCTGTTGCTGCAGAGCAACAGGAGCCCGGTCAGGGCGAGACAAACTCCCCATCTTATGCCGCGGCCGATCGGCTGGCGAAAGATCAGCGCGTCAAAGAGCGGAACCAGCACGACGCTCAGGCCGGTTAAAAACCCGGTGTTCGAGGCGCTGGTATATTTGAGCCCGACGGTCTGGAAGGCATAAGCGGCAAAAAGCAGAGAACCAAGGACCAGGCCGTGTGTCAGAAGCCTACCGTTCAACCTGTCTCGGCGCACCAGCGCAAAAGGAAGCATGACTGCTGATGCTAGCAGAAAACGTTGTGATAGAAAAACGTATACGTCCACCTGATTGATCGCATCCTTTACAATGGTAAAGGTCACTCCCCAGAAGAATGTAGTTGTCAAAAGTAGCAGTGCCGCACGAAATTTTTTCATCTGCCCCAACCTTAATTTGGTCCCATAAAACCTTGAATTCACACAATTGTCACAATCAAGTTAGCATACTCTTAATATGCTTGCAAGAGTTATTCTAATTAGATGGTTGACAAGTGGACCAAAAATCTTTAATAGTATCCGCAAAATGTAGAACTGTGTGTTCTGCCTAATTTTGAATTTAACCAAGGGGGAAGCATGAAATCGTTTCGTATGATGGCAGCAGTTCTGGCGCTTACCGGTATCTGTCTCGCAACCGGAGCTCAGGCAGCAACGGCACCCAAAGAAGTAACTGTAGCAACTGACGCAACCTGGCCGCCGATGGAAATGATGGACGCCAACAAGCAGATCGTTGGCTTTGATATCGATTTCATGAACGCAGTTGCTAAAGAGGCCGGCTTCAAGGTTGTCTACAAGAACACCGCTTGGGACGGCATCTTCGCCGGAGTGGAAGCAGGCCAGTACGACGCAGTGCTTTCCTCGGTCACCATCACCGACGAGCGCAAAGCCAAGTACGATTTTTCCCTCCCCTACATCGCCGCAGGTCAGGTCCTGATCGTTCCTAAAACCGAGAAGGCCGTAAAGCTTGCTGACCTTAAGGGAAAGAAAGTCGGCGCGCAGATCGGCACCACGGGCGCCATCGAAGTTAAGAAGGTTGCCGGCCTGGAACTGAAGACCTACGACGAAGTCGGTCTCGCCTTCGAAGATATGGCAGCCGGCCGCATCGTCGGCGTGGTTTGCGACGAGCCGACCGCCATCATCTACGCCCTGCAGAAGAAGGAATACAACACTAAGTTCAAGATCGTCGGTAAGCCCTTCACCAAGGAAGCCTACGGCATCGTGGTGAAGAAAGGGAACAAGGAACTTCTTGCCCTGATCAACAAGGGGATCGTTGCCGTCCAGAAGAAGAAAATTGACCAGAAGCTCAAGGCTAAATGGCTCAAATAGCACCGGCGTAGGGGCGACCGGCGGTCGCCCGGAATTACCTCGTGGCGCGTTTCATGGGGGCGACCGCCGGTCGCCCCTACGAATACCTTTCATTTTCAGGATGGACAATCAAACGTATGAGCAATGATGCAAAAAAGCAGCTAATCGATGTTGGGGACGGGGCCGCCATCCCGAGAAAGAGCGACCGGGGGCTTTTCACTGCCTGGCGCATCGCCTTTTTCGGCGCCATCGGCATTCTCCTTTACCTCGTCCTCACCAAGCCCGACCCGTATCTCAACATTCTCAAGTTCGTCCCCGACGGCATACTGGTGACCTTCCAGGTGACCCTCGGTGCGATCCTCCTCGCCATCGTATTTGGCCTCGTCACCGGCCTTGGCAGGATTTCCAAAAACAAGCTTTTTAACGGCGCGGCGTCCTTGTATGTCGAGATCATTCGGGGCATTCCGCTTCTGGTGCAGATCTTCTACATCTATTACGCGCTGGGCCGCATGATCAAGGTCCCCGCGATCCTTTCCGCCATCATCGCCATGGCTGTCTGCTATGGCGCCTATATGGGCGAGGTGGTTCGCGCCGGCATCGAGTCGATCGCCAAGGGGCAGCAGGAAGCCGCCCTGTCGCTCGGCATGAACGCCCGGCAGACCATGATTCACGTCATCCTCCCGCAGGCCGTGAAGGTGATCCTGCCACCGGTGGGTAATGAATTCATTGCACTTTTGAAGGACTCCTCCCTGGTCTCCATCATCGCGGTTGCCGATTTGCTGCGCCGCGGCCGGGAGTTCGCCTCCGAGTCCTTCACCTATTTTGAGACCTACACGGTCATCGCGCTGGTGTATCTGATCATAACGCTCTTTTTGTCGAAGATCATCAGCATCATGGAGGAGCGCGTCAGTGTCAACAAGTAGCCGAAAGAAAATGGTTGAGGCTGTCGAAATCTCCAAGGTCTACGGCTCCTTCCGGGCCCTGGATCGTGTCTCCTTCGATATTTACGACGGCGAGAAGGTGGTCATCATCGGGCCGTCCGGTTCGGGCAAGTCCACCCTTTTGCGCTCCATCAACCGGTTGGAAGTCATCGACGGCGGCCGCCTGGTGGTGGACGGCATGGACCTCTCTGACCCCAAGACCGACATCATCAAGGTGCGCGAGGAGGTTGGCATGGTGTTCCAGGCCTTCAACCTTTTTCCCCACAAGACGGTGCTCGAGAACCTGACCCTCGCCCAGATCGTGGTGCGCAAGCGCTCCAAGAAGGATGCCGAGGAGCGCGCCATGGCGCTTTTGGAGAAGGTCGGCCTGCTGGAGAAGGCCCAGGCCTACCCGGGGAACCTCTCCGGAGGCCAGCAGCAGCGCGTCGCCATCGCCCGCTCGCTCGCCATGGACCCCAAGATGCTGCTTTTCGACGAGCCTACCTCCGCGCTCGACCCCGAGATGATCGGCGAGGTGCTGGACGTCATGAAGGGGCTGGCGCGCGAGGGGATGACCATGGCGGTCGTCACCCACGAGATGGGCTTTGCCCGCGAGGTCGCCGACCGGGTCATCTTCATGGATGCCGGCCGCATCGTGGAGGAGGGTACGCCGGAACATTTCTTCACGGCGCCGACCCACGAGCGCGCCAAACTTTTCTTAAGTCAGATTCTCTAGCCAGTGAGGGTGTTTTCACCGTGCACAACGTGGTGCGCAGTTTTTTTAGCAAGTGACTTGAAAAACGCAGCATAAATCTTTGACGAAAGGTGGTGGTTGTCCCCTTCAGTTAGACCGTTAGTAACGTTGAATCGCAGGACATGCAATTTACCCACACTGAACGAGGAGGAAGAAAATGAAATGTAACAAGAAGCTTCTTGCCGTAGCCGCCGCAGGCGCGCTGACCGTCGCAACCGCTGTACCCGCCTTGGCCCTGGAGAACGAGTTCCACGGTGCATTCACCTCTTACTACGACCTGTCGAACTACAGCGCTGCCGGCAATGACGGCTCCACATCCCCCACCCAGGGGCTGCAGAAGAACGCTCCGACTGAAAACTACTTCGTGCAGCGCGTTCGCCTTGGCTACACTGCCAAAGTGAGCGAGCAGGTAAAATTGAACACCAAGTTCGAACTTGACTACACCTTCTGGGGGAACAGTTCCTACGCCGTCGGCCGTAACAAGGGCGGCGCCCTCGGTGCCGATACCGTCCAGATCGAAACCAAGAACCTGTACCTGGAACTGAACTACCCGGCAGTAAACGCCCAGATCGGTATGATGCCGTACAACGACTCCTTCAAGGGTGTCCTCTTTGACGCCGACATGGCCGGTATCCTGTTCTCGCACGACTACTCCAATGCAAGCGTTGCAGCCGGCTTCTTCCGTTTCGGCGACAACGGAGCGACCCTGGGCAAGAACGCTTACGACATGATCTCCCTCGATGCCAAGTACAATGTCACCAAGACCTTCAAGGTCGGCGGCGCATTCTACTACATCAACGACAACTCCTCACAGGCCGACATCGTTACCCACGGCGCGCAGACCGGCGTGCTCGCAGACGGCACCCCCGTGTTTGCCGTCGGTACCACCACGCCCCAGCCTAATAAGGACGTCAAGGTTCACACCCTCGGCCTGAACGCCGAAGGCGCTGTCGGCCCGGTAACCCTGAGCGGTTTCGTCATGAAACAGTTCGGCGACCTGAGCGCTACCCAGGACTCCAGGGGCTACGCGGTTAACCTGGGCGCCAAGGCTGCCCTGCTGGGCGGCACGCTGCGCTCCGAGTTCCTCTTTGTCGGCGGCGGCAAAGATGCCTTCTACGTCCCGGCTTCCGCAGGCGGCACCGAAGGCGGCGGCTTCTACGATGCAGAAATGATCATGTTGAACCGCGACAAGAACGCCAAGACCATCGATACCGCACTCGTGTACGACACCAACAACTTCAACCAGGGCCTGGTCATGGGTTCGGTCGGTTACGACCACGCCTGCACTGACAAGATCACCAGCAGCATCAATGCTGGCTTTGCTGCTGTTGCTACCAACGTTGCTCATTCCGGCACCAGCAACTACCTCGGTACCGAAGTTAACCTGGAATCCAACTACAAACTGACCCCGAACGTCACCATCGGAGTTCGCGGCGGTTACGTGTTCCTTGGCGATTACTTCAAGGGCCTCAATGCTGACAACCCTTACGACGTCAAGGTTCTTGCCAACCTGGCATTCTAAGCAAAATGACCGTCTCTTCGGAATTTCCGAAGAGACGGTTTTTTGTAAAAGCTTGCGATAGTTAGCACCTATGACTTGACAGATGAAGGAAACTATAGTTAGCTTAGCTGTCTGTAACATAACTGTTATTCAATAACCCTAAGGAGGTAGTCTACATGAGCTTTAAGAAGATGAGCGCCCTGCTCCTGGTAGCAATGCTCGCCGCCGGTGCATTCGGCTGCAAGAAGAAGGAAGAAGCACCCAAAGAGGCAGCAGCACCCGCAGCCGCACCGGCCGCCGACACCATCAAGATCGGTTTCCTGGGCGCACTGACCGGCGACGTTGCCATGTTCGGAAAGCCCACCCTGGACGGGATGAAGATGGCTGCTGAAGAGATCAACGCCGCAGGCGGGATCACCGGCAAGAAGATCGAGATCGTTGAAGCTGACGACCGCGGCGACAAGCAGGAAGGCGCTTCCGTTACCCAGAAACTGATCTCCCGCGACAAGGTTGTAGCCATCGTCGGCGACCCCACCACCGGGATCACCAAGGTAGCCGCTCCGATCGCACAGAAGGCAGGCGTAGTGCTCCTTTCCGCAGGTGCCACCGGCCCCGGCGTCGTCGAAATCGGCGATTTCATCTTCCGCGACACCCTGCTCGACTCCATCGCCATTCCGGCCTGCATCGAGTACTTCGCCAAAGACATGAAGTACAAGAAAGTCGCCATCGTCACCTCCGACAACAACGACTACTCTGTTGGTCTTTCCCAGACTTTCCGCGACGCAGCGAAAAAGGTTCCTTCCATCAAGATCGTAGCCGACGAGAAAGTTAAAGACGGCGACAAGGACTTTTCCGCTCAGATCACCAACATCAAAGCACAGAAGCCGGACGTCATCCTGTTCTCCGGTTACTACACCGAAGGCGCACTGATCATGAAAGAGGCTCGCAAACAGGGTCTCAAATGCTCGATGTTCGGCGGCGACGGACTGTTCTCCCCGAAATTCATCGAACTGGGTGGCCCTGCTGTTGAAGGCTCCATGTCCGCTCTCGGTTTCTCCCCCGAGCAGGCAACCCCGGAAACCGAGAAATTCATCTCTGCTTTCAAAGCTAAGCACAACGGCGAACTTCCGGGCCTGTTCGACGCCCAGGGCTACGACGCCATCAAACTGCTGGCCGACTCCATGACCCGCGCCAACTCCGCCGATCCCAAAGTCTTCAAGGATGCCCTTGCCAAGACCAAGAACTTCGCTGGCGTGTCCGGGACCATCAGCATGCAGGCTAACCGCGAGCCGATCAAGACTCCGCTGAGCCTTCTCTACGTCAAGGACGGCAAGTTCGTCCTGAAAGCAAAAGTACCTGTCAAGATGGACTAGGTTTTACCTGGCACCATGAAAGACAGCATGTAGAACAGAACGGCCCCGTTTCCCTGGGGCCGTTTTTTTGATTTGAACGGTTGGAAAAGGCAAGTCCTGCTTGTTTAAAACTGCACATTTTTCAGTTTGTCTCCACGAAGTCCAGCGATAATTGTTTTAAACGATGCGGTTCACTTCGTTCACCGGCATCCTACGCTGATACGTGCATCCTACGCTGATACGTAATTGGTAGGATGCGGTGAGGAACGAACCGCATCGCCGTTCCCACGCTGATACGTAATTGGTAGGATGTGGTGAGGAAGGAACCGCATCGTCGTCCCGCCCCACCGGCACATTTTATCTCTCCCACGGGCACTCGCCTACAGCTTATGCCCGCGCGGTTTGTTGAAGCAGACCCAACCTGCCAACTTAAGCCGCCCTCAACGATTCCCTTTTTACGTTTTATCCATTGCAGGTGACGACATTCCCTGTGGGGTTCCTTCCTTTTGAGCATTTTTGCTGCCGGAGATTCGCTAGGATGTACCGCCCTGACTGATATTTTAGAGGCTGTTAAAGATCAATGCAGACTTTTTAACGCCAATCAAAAGTTTAACTTTACTAAACAGGGTGAGGTAGTGTAAAGTGGCGCGGCTACAGAGGGTTGGCAGCTTCATTAAAAATGAGGTTGCATCCTTTTGCAGGGTATTTGCCCCTGTGACGTGGCAGCTCGACCCCAGTCATTTGCTTTGGCACTAAAGTCCTGACGTTCAGTGTTAGTCACAACATCTAAGCTTGCACAATTTGCACTGTTTATGGTATACAACTGCGGTACTGTAGTTCTTGCCGGAGCAGCGTTGCTCCACTAGTAGTTCTTTCATCGATTCAATGATTAACTTATTCTGTATACGCATTCTCTTGCGTTTTCTTGGTTGAATCAATCCCACAGTCGGAAGGAAATCGACATGTTCCTGCAACAGCTTATTAATGGTATAGCACTCGGCAGCGTTTATTCGCTAATAGCATTGGGCTATACAATGGTGTACGGCATCATCACCCTGATTAACTTCGCCCACGGCGAGATATTCATGGTGGGGGCCTTCATTGGCCTCTTGCTGGTCTCCTACTTCAAGTGCAACATCTTTGTTGCCATAATCGGTGCCATGATCTTCTGCATGATCATGGGGGTGCTGATCGAGCTGATCGCCTACCGCGCCCTCAGGAAGGCCTCCCGGCTCTCGGCGCTCATCTCCGCCATCGGGGTCTCCATCTTCCTTTCCTCGCTGGCGCTGATGGTGTTCGGTGCCGACGCCAAGGGTTTCCCGGACACGGCCTTTCCGGTAAGCCAGATCCACATCGGCGACGCCGACATCTCCACGCTGCAACTGCTCATCATCGGGGTTTCCGCCGTGCTCATGCTCGGTCTTGAGTTCATCGTGCAGAAGACCAAGATCGGCAAGGCGATGCGGGCTACCTCCGAGGATTACAACACTTCGGCGCTGATGGGAATCAACGTGAACCGGATCATCTCCTTCACCTTCGCCCTCGGCTCCGCGCTGGCTGCGGCAGGTGGGGTGCTGGTAGGTGTTCTCTTCAACGCGGTCTCCTTCAATATGGGGCTCATGGCCGGACTCAAGGCCTTCGCGGCAGCGGTGCTCGGCGGGATCGGTTCGATTCCCGGCGCCATGCTGGGCGGGCTCCTGCTGGGCGTTTCCGAGGTCTTCGGGGTGGCGATCGGTTACTCTTCCTATCGTGACGCCATTGCGTTCTCTATTCTGGTTCTCGTTCTCCTCGTAAAGCCCACCGGGCTCCTTGGACAAAAAATTACAAAGAAGGTGTAGATTCGATGGGTGCTTACCTACAGAGCTTGGTCGCCATGGTCGACCCGTACCTGATGCAGATCCTCGTTAACGTTGGCATCGCCATCGTGCTGGCCCTCGGCCTGAACGTGATCGTCGGCCTCACCGGTCAGCTGTCCCTGGGACACGCCGCCTTCATGAGCATTGGAGCCTTTGCCAGCGCCATGATCACCATCAAGACGGGGCTTCCCTTCAGCCTGAACCTGGTGCTGACCGGGGTGGTCACCGCCCTGGTGGCAGCGGCCATCGGCTTTCCCATCCTGAGGCTGACCGGCGATTATCTCGCGATCTGCACCCTGGGCTTCGCCGAGATCGTGAAGGTTTTCTTTCTGAACTTCGAGCCGACCAACAAGGCCCTCGGGTTGACGGTGCCTGCCGCGAAGACCATGATCCCGATGCCGATCTATGTTTTGCTGGTCGCCATCATCGCCATCATACTGGTGACCTTCGTGCAGACTTCCCGCTTCGGGCGTGCCCTGAAGGCAATCCGCGAGGACGAGATAGCCGCCGAGGCGATGGGAATCAACACCACGCGCTACAAGATTCAGGCCTTTGCTCTGGGCTCCTTCATGGCAGGGGTAGGCGGCGGTCTCTACGCGCATTTCCTAAGCTACATCAACCCTTCGGACTTCGGCTTTCTGAAATCGGTCGATATCCTGAGCATGGTCGTTCTCGGGGGATTGGGGAGTGTGCCCGGCACGGTGATCGGTTCTTCCATCCTGGCGAGCGCGCCCGAGTTCCTTCGTTTCATGTCCCAGTACCGGATGCTCGTTTACGGTGCCCTCTTGGTCTTCTTGATGGTGTTCCGTCCCAACGGTCTTTTGGGAGGGGTGAACTTCATGGATCTATGTCTGCGCGCCATCGGCAAGAAGCCCGCCGGTGTTGCACTGAAACAGAAAAAATAGCCAAATAATTTACCAAGAGCGAGAGCCAAGCATGTCTATTCTGAAACTTGAGGACGTCACCATCCGCTTTGGCGGCCTGGTGGCAGTCGATAAGGTAAACCTTTCGGTTGAGAAGGGGAACATTGTCGCCCTGATCGGGCCCAACGGCGCGGGGAAGAGTACGCTGTTCAACCTGATCACCGGGATCTATACTCCTACCGAGGGGACCATTTCCTTCATGGGTAAGAGCATTTCCGGAAAGACCCCTTATTCCATCGCGGCGGCCGGCATCGGTAGAACCTTCCAGAACATCAGGCTCTTCACGCAGCTGACCGTGCTGGAGAACGTACTGATCGGCGCCCACACCCGTGGCAAATGCGACCTGACCGGTGCGGTCCTCAAGTTTATGCCCTGGGTGCGTCGCGAAGAGGGCGAGCTGTACGACCTGGCGGTCGCCTGCCTGAAGCAGGTGGGGCTTACCCACAAGGCGTATGAATTGTCCGGGAACCTCCCCTACGGTGAACAGCGCCGTCTCGAGATCGCCCGCGCGCTCGCCATCAAGCCGGAAATCATCCTGCTCGACGAGCCGGCAGCCGGCATGAACCCCCAGGAAAAGCAGGTTCTTCTGGAGATGGTTCAGGCCATCAGCAAGACCGGCGTCACGGTATTTTTGGTAGAGCACGACATGAAGTTCGTCATGGGGATCTCGGACCGGATCGCCGTGCTGGACTACGGGGTAAAGATCGCCGAAGGGACGCCGGAAGAGATCCGCGCCAACCCGAAGGTGATCGAGGCGTACCTCGGAAAAGGAGCAGCCAGCGATGCTTAAGGTAGAGAACATCTATGTGAATTACGGCGCCATCAAGGCGCTTCAGGACGTATCGTTCCAGATCAACGAAGGCGAGATCGTGGCACTGATCGGAGCCAACGGAGCGGGGAAGACCACCATCCTCAACTCCATCTCCAACATCGTCCCTTCGGTTTCCGGCAAGATCCTCTACAAGGGAAAAGAGATCACCAAGACCCCGCCGCACGACATCGTGAAGCTCGGCATCTCGCAGGTTCCCGAAGGGCGCCGCGTCTTCGCCAAGATGAGCGTGCTGGAAAACCTCGAGATGGGCGCCTTCACGCGAAACGACAAGGCTGAGATCGCTTCCGACATGGAGAAGATCTTCCAGCGCTTCCCGCGCCTTTTGGAGCGCAAGAAGCAGCCCGCGAAGACCCTCTCCGGCGGCGAGCAGCAGATGCTTGCCATGGGGCGCGCGCTCATGAGTCGCCCGAAACTGCTTTTACTGGACGAGCCGTCCATGGGTCTCGCCCCGATGCTGGTCGAGCAGATTTTCCAGATCATCCAGGAGATCAACAAGAGCGGCACCACCATCCTGCTCGTCGAGCAGAACGCCAACATGGCGCTCTCCATCGCCCACCGCGCCTACGTGCTGGAAACCGGCGAAGTCGTGCTGCAGGGGGACGCGAAGGAACTTGCTTCCAACCCCGAGGTCAGAAAGGCGTACCTGGGAGAGTAGCGTGCCGGTCGCGTCCACAACCAAGCCCTGGATAAACCCCTACCTGGCAATCCTGGTAGGGGTTTTTGCTGTCTCCTTTTCCTCAATTTTGGTGCGGCTCGCCACGGCGCCTCCGCTCATCATCGCCACCTACCGGCTCGTCTTCACCTTTCTGGTCCTGGCGCCGTTCTCCTTAACCGGGGGAGCGGTTGCCCTCAAGTCCATGACGCGCCGCCAGGTTAGACTGTCGGCGGCGAGCGGCGTCTTTTTGGCGCTGCATTTCGTCACCTGGTTCACCTCCCTCAAATACACCTCCATCGCCAGTTCCGTCGTGCTGGTCACCACCCAGCCGCTCTTCGTCGTGCTGGGATCTTTTGTTTTTTTCAGGGAGCGGGTGTCGCGCAAGGCGCTTTATGGCGGCCTGCTTGCCATGCTCGGGAGCCTGGTGATCGGCGCCACCGATTTTCAGGCGGGCGGGCGTGCCTTCATCGGCGACCTGTATGCCCTGTTCGCGGCCGTCATGGTTGCCGGATACCTCCTTTTAGGAAGAAAGCTGCGCGGTGATGTCGGGCTTTCCGGGTACACCTTCGTCACCTACGGCTCCAGCGCCCTGGTGCTCGTAGCCAGCGCGCTGCTCTGCCAGCTCCCTTTTTATCCCTACCCGGATCGGGACTGGCTCATTTTTGGCGCACTGGCGCTGGTGTGCACCATCATGGGGCACACCGTTTTCAACTGGGTACTGCGCTACGTGCAGGCGTCGGTAGTTTCCGTCAGCGTATTGGGCGAGCCGCTCGGTGCGATTATTTGGGCCGGTCTCTTCTTCGGCGAGAATCCGACGCTGCGGCAGGGGGTAGGGGGAGGGCTTATCTTTGCAGGGCTTTATCTCTTTACCCGGGTGACCGCGCGCGGGGGAGCCTGAGAATGCTATTAATTGCAGCGACTGTGGTTATCGTATCGGGGTTGGGCCTTCACGTAGAGACGCATTGCATGCGTCTCGGTTTTGATCTTGGTTCGAAAGTTTTGGTTGTTGGGTGACTTTGAGTTTTAAGAGGCCAGCCTGAGCTGAGACGCATGCAATGCGTCTCTACAGAATCAACGGCCCATGCCCCTGATTGTAGAGACGCATTGCATGTGTCTCGTGTTTAGTGACGGATGCGTACTCCAGAATACAAAAGAAATACTCGGAGGAAGTCATGGAGGAAGTCAAGGAAGACACCAAGGATAAGCCCCTAAGCTCCAGTGCCCAAAAAGTGCAGCAGGCACTAGCCGGTTTTGGTCTGGACTGCCGGGTGAAGGAACTGAGCGCGAGCACGCGTACCGCCGACGAGGCCGCTCTGGCCGTCGGCTGCGAAGTCGGTCAGATAGTAAAATCCCTCGTGTTTCGCGGCAAAACGAGTGGTGCAGCCGTCTTTGTCGTGGCAAGCGGCGCAAATCGCGTCAACGAGAAACTCCTGGCCGCACTGCTCGGAGAAAAGATCGAAAAGGCCGATGCCGACTTCGTCCGTGAGCAGACCGGTTACGCCATCGGCGGAGTTCCGCCGGTCGGGCATGCCAACCCGCTGGCCACCTTTGTTGACGAAGACCTCCTGCAGTACCAGGAATTGTGGGCTGCGGCAGGAACTCCCAATGCGCTTTTCTCGCTGACCCCGGCGCAGCTCTGCCTGATAACCTCCGGCAAGGTAGTCGCCATCAAGAAAGCCTGATGCCAGTTGTACCCGACCAGTGCCCCCTACTTAAAGCTGCCAGGGGACGTTATTTTAAGCCTTGCAACTATCAGGCAACTTGAGGGAACTCTCCCTCCCCCTCAAGGGGAGGGCCGGGGTGGGGGTGGGGATGGGGATACTCAGGCGCAGATGCCCCCATCCCCATCCTGTCCTCCCCCTTGAAGGCAGTAGCTTCCGGTTAGGTCTTCGCAACCGGCAAAAAGGCCGTAGACCGGCCCTTTCAGAGGTTGAAACGTAGGGGCGAATCTTGTATTCGCCCGCTTTTGAATCAGTTGTGATGCAGCGGGTAGCGAAAACCGGGCGAACACAAGGTTCGCCCCTACGGGATTAGTGCCCACGTGCCAACCTGCATCGTTAAGCAAGGACTAAACCGGATAGTACTGCCTTGAAGGGGGAGGGACCTGTTCCCGGCAGTAGTCAAAGATTGTACAAAAACAGCATCCACTCCCTCATCACATCCTCCTTCGGGAGGCATTTTATCCTGCAGCAAAAGGATCCACTGCCTTATGGAAACGAAAAAGACAGTAAAACGCGACAGCTTCACTACCGGAATCGGCGTCATCGCAGCAACGCTCGGCTCGGCCGTCGGCCTTGGCAACATCTGGAAGTTCCCCGCTCTTACCGGTCTCAATGGCGGCGCGGCCTTCATCATTGTGTACCTGCTCTCCACACTCATGGCGGGGCTTCCCGTGATGATCGCGGAACTCATGCTGGGGCGCCGCTCGAAATCCGACGCCCTCACCACCTTCAAGGTGCTGCACCCGAAGCGGGAGTCCTGGGCCCTGATCGGCGCGGCAGGCGTACTTTCCGCCTTCCTGATCCTTGCCTTTTATACCGAAGTCGCCGGCTGGGTCTTCGCCTACGTCTTCAAGGCCGCCTCCGGGAGCGTTCTCTCAAGCGACCCGAAAGTGACCTCCGCCGCCTTCGAAAGGCTGATATCTGATCCTTTTCAGTCCATTCTTTGGCAGGCCATTGTGCTGCTATTCGTCGGCGGCATCATCGTGCTCGGCGTTTCCAAGGGGATCGAAAGCACCACCAAGAAGCTGATGCCCGTCCTTTTCCTGATCCTGGTCATGATTGGCGTTAGAAGCCTGATGCTACCCGGCGCCTCGGCAGGCTTGAACTTCCTGTTCCATCCGGACTTCTCCAAAGTAACCGGAGCCGTCGTCCTGACCGCAATGGGGCTCGCCTTTTTCAAGCTCTCCGTCGGCATGGGGACCATGATCACCTACGGCAGCTATTTCCGGGACGATCAGAACATTCCTGTGACCGCACTGCGCGTCATGCTGGCCGACCTGACCGTTTCAATTCTGGCGGGGATCGCCATTTTCCCGGCCGTCTTCACCTACGGCTTCAAGCCGGAGGCGGGACCGTCGCTGCTTTTCATCACCATCCCCGCGGTCTTTTCCCAGATGCCCTTCGGCAATGTCTTCGTGGTGCTTTTCTTTGTCTTGGGAGCCATTGCCGCAACCGGCGCCATGCTTTCCATCATGGAAGTCCCCGTAGCCTACCTGCACCAGCGTTTCGGCCTCAGCCGATTCAAGGCGACCGCCTCGACCGTCGTCATGCTTGTCCTGATCGGATCCACCGCAGCACTTTCCAACAGCACCCTGGCAGGATTCAAGCTTTTCGGCATGACCATGTTTGATCTCTACGATTACCTGACCTCGAACCTGCTGATGCCGGTCGGCGGACTCTTCATCTGCATCTTCGTGGGATGGGTCTGGGGAGAAGAGAAGGTGAGGGCGGCGCTCTCCAACGACGGCGATCTGCATAAC
>Ga0209123_1002446_pt1 | contig 15685 bp, 16 predicted proteins | sample BarGraIncu00431A_FD_184500 | JGI IMG/M metagenome (GOLD analysis project Ga0209123, IMG submission 184500) | Arctic peat soil microbial communities from Barrow, Alaska, USA - Barrow Graham LP Incubations 004-31A (SPAdes) (version 2) | ecosystem: Environmental > Terrestrial > Soil > Wetlands >...
TTTTTATAACGCTATCCAATGAGGGAAAACCTTCAACCGTATATACAAAAATATTATCGAATCCGGCTTCTTCTAATTTCATTTGTAATGCGGCATAAGCCGTATTGGCGGGATGCACACCCCCATGCCCCATAAAGACGATTGCTTGCTGTTGCCCTACTTTGGGTAGTTGGGTTTCAACAGCCTTAATGGCAATCAGGTAATCGTCTGGGTTACCTTTTTGCCCCATATAATACAGAAGCGGGCGACCAAGAGTAATCTTATCAAATACTTTGCGATGAGCAAAATGTACAAAAGCCTTTCTTAATTTTTCATACTCCTCAGCAGCAGCTACATAAAGTGGCTGAATGAATACTTCTTTATATCCCTCGGCTTGCAATCTTGCAAGGGCTTGTTTTTCCGTATCAACTTGGATACCATCCCGCTCAGCCAACCTTTTAATCACAATACGAGAAGTAAACCCTCGACGCACCTCATAATCTGGGAAGATAGTTCTAATTTTATTTTCTGTACTTTCAATGGACAATTTCAACGTTTCAAGATAAGTAGTGCCAAAACTAACAACTAAAATTGCCTTTTTATCTGCTAAAATACTGTTGACGCTCGCTGTCTTTTCCATTAAAGCTCCTCCAATTATATCGTTAAACTTATGGTTTCTGGCTTATCATAAATCTCCCGACCAAAGGCGGGAGATTTATGATTAAAATATCATTGGATGGTCTCTCTTGAGTCGTTTAACATTTAGTTCATCGACTGCGCTGTATTTTTCTTCCCCTACTTCCCGGATTTTTTCATCGAGTACTAATTGGAAAAGAGCAAATTCTACATTTTCCTCATCACTTCCCAATTGAGAGTTAATTTCTTCTGCTGTCATTTCACCGTAATCGTGCAATAAGCACAGGATATCGGCTTGTAAGAATTCTAGATAGTCCATAAAATCTCTCCTGTCTGCATTTTTATTATTTATATTATATCCAATTTAAATCTGCAAATAAATATATAAATGAATATTTTAGCAAATTTCCTCGATTATGAGAATTTACCTCCAACCACTTACCACTCAATCATTACCACCACTTCCAGGGATCTGTTATTAGCGAACAAAGGGCACCCATATTTGGGTTGCCCTTTGTTCGCTAATAACAATAATAAGTAGTACTAGGAGTCTTATTTGTCTGCAATATCAAAAGTATAGTTATGACCAGAATTATTATCCCAATTGTTTGCACAATCTTTGAAAGCAAGATTTAAAGTATCTGCTGCTTCCACTGGAATGCAGACCTCAAATCCATTGGGTTTTTTGACCATTGGAAAGTCGCGTTCACTGTTCCATTCTTTATCAAAACCAACATGAGCAAATACATGGGTGGCACCATTTTGATTTAATAACCCATCATATAATATTTTGACATGATGATCGGGATGAAGCGTTCCAGGATTAATCATAATACCATTTTTTCGATATAATTTCTTGTTGCTGGTCATAGGAAAACCTCCTTTTAACGTGCTAAACTTAGTTTATCTTTTTGACATCATTTCAAATCGTGTCAATAGCAGGAAATATCAATTACGAATTGGAGCGTTCATAACATGGTGCCAGCACGGACTACCTAAAATGTTATACTTTCTAGGGTAAAAAAAGTACCGCTTGATAATATCAGCAGTACCTATGACTTACCTATATAGTTTATGCCTTTACATAGATGATCATCGAGCCTTTAATCCTATGCAATGGAATATAAATTTTTATCCAACGGATCTAATAATTGCCACAAAAGCATCGTCCACTATACCTAAATTCGTCAATAGGTTGCATTTTACTTTTGACTTCATCCTTGGCTACAGCTACTGTATTTTCATCCGTTGGATTAAGCGTTGTACCTTTCCAAAGATGCACTGAGGCTCCAGTTGTAGGATTTTGTTTTACCGTATCATTTCCAAAAATTTTCTTGATGAGTACATTTTTTTTCAAATCAATATACCTCCTAGATTAATTAGCCAAAATTACAATAATTAAAACTACTTTCTGCAGTGAAATTATCTCAATTTCAGCTTGTATACATATATCGTACACTATTAAACTAAAAAGGTAAAATTGATATTAGCAATCATGATTATGCCTTTTACCTATCTTAATCATCCCCCGAATTTTCTGCCTAGTAGTGGTCACTAGAAGCCTGATTATTGATGTTTATCTATGCTAACAACGAAACCCCACCCCGAAGGATATTATTTAGTTTTGTCGAATAATAATATTTGTAGAGATTGGGAAAATTGTTGAATTTAAATAGAATCAAATTCTATTTAAATGATCACTATAGATATTACTGATTCATCAATTTTCAGAAAGAAAAATCATACATATAAAAGGAGATCCTACAATGAAAAAAACTGTTTCCAAGGCCTCCTCAAACCCTGAAACAGCTCTTAACATACTATCAATCGACCCATGGTTGAAACCCTACGAAAAAGACTTACTGCTGCGCATGAATCGTTACACCAATGTTAAGAAAGCACTCCTTGCTGAAGGTAGTAGCTTCACAAATTTCGCTAACGGCCATCACTTCTTCGGCTTTCACCAGGTAACAGACGGTTGGTATTACCGCGAGTGGGCCCCTGGCGCAGAAATGTTATTTCTGATTGGGGACTTTAATCAGTGGAACCCAACTTCCCACCCGCTCACAAAAAAAGAAGAAGGCATTTGGGAACTCTACTTGCCAGGAAAAGAAACGCTCCTGCACACATCTCGTGTCAAAGTCCGAGTTCGGTCTATGGGTATTGAACGTGACCGTATTCCCCTATATATCAGACGACTTATCCAAGATTCTAAAACCTACGATTTTAGCGGCCAAATCTGGGCACCCGAGGCTCCCTATCAGTGGGCTGATGAAAATTTTTATGTAGACCATACACAGCCCCCCCTCATCTACGAAACCCATATTGGAATGGCTCAAGAAAAAGAAGCAATCGGAACGTACAAGGAATTTGAGACTAATATTCTGCCACGAATAAAAGCATTAGGCTACAATACCATACAAATTATGGCCATCATGGAGCATCCCTACTATGCATCATTCGGTTATCACGTTTCCAATTATTTTGCTGCCTCTTCTAGGTTTGGAACCCCTGAAGAGCTTAAATCTCTTATTGATAAGGCGCATAGTATGGGTATTACTGTCCTAATGGATATTGTCCAATCCCATGCGGTTAAAAATTTCGCAGAAGGCATCAATGAGTTTGACGGCACTACCCATCAGTTTTTCCATTCTGGCGCCCGGGGTGAGCATAATGCCTGGGGCTCAAAGCTATTCAACTACGCAAAGCATGAAGTCATCCACTTTTTATTATCCAGCATAAAATTCTGGATGGAAGAATACCATTTTGATGGCTTCCGGTTCGATGGAGTCACCTCCATGATCTACCACGATCATGGCCTTGGAACTGCCTTCGACGAATATAACAAGTACTTCAGTCTAAATACAGATATTGATGCCATCACCTATCTTCAGTTTGCAAATGATCTCATAAAGGAAATCCGACCGGACGCAATCAGCATTGCAGAGGACATGAGTGGCATGCCAGGCATGTGCCTTCCTGTGGCCGATGGCGGAATTGGATTTGATTACCGTCTAGCAATGGGTATGCCAGACTTATGGGTTAATATTCTGAAACACAAGGACGAGGACTGGGATGTGAACAAACTCTGGTACGAACTGACTACCAGCCGTCCAGGTGAAAAAACCATCGGTTATGTCGAATCTCACGATCAGGCCCTCGTGGGAGATAAAACTCTTATTTTTAGGATGGCAGACAAAGAAATGTACTGGCACATGGATAAAAATAGTCAAAATATGATGATTGAGCGTGGAATTGCACTCCATAAAATGGTTCGTTTTATTACTATCTCACTTGGTTGTGAGGGTTATCTGAACTTTATGGGCAATGAATTCGGCCATCCAGAGTGGATCGACTTTCCACGGGAAGGGAACTGCTGGAATTTTAAGCACTGCCAAAGACTCTGGAGTTTGCCCGATAACCCACTCTTGCGATATGAATATCTAAATGACTTTGACAGCGCCATGATCCATCTCATGTCTAAGGAGGGTCTCATGGGAGGCGGAGTGCCACAATCACTCTGGCTTGATCAGCAGAAGATGATCATGGCTTACAAAAAAAAGAATTACGTATTCATTTTCAACTTTCATCCGACCAACTCTTATGCTGAATTTGAACTTCCAATCCATGAAAATGGCTGTTTCCAAGTTGTCTTAGATACAGATGAAGAACGCTTTGGAGGGCAGGCACGTATCTCTCATCGTACAGTTTACGAAACAAGCCGTCTTTCCCAACTTACTGACTTCTCTGGAATTGTAATTTACTCGCCGAACCGTACAGGAATGGTACTGAAAAAAGTGAAATAAATAAGCAGGTTTTGGCTAACATGAAACGAATACTACTTTATATATAAAGAAGGAGATGTTACAGAATAATGATAGTTAAAACTCGTTATTATTCAACGTTGATCGGAATATTTTGTCTTACTATGTTCTTATTGGGCTGCGGTAATCAAAAAGCAGAGGTTCCCCAAAGCACTCCACCCGTTGTTAAATCACCATCTACCACGACACAACTCGTTGAATGGAAATCCGATGGAACCATTTCTGAAAATGAATACTCCAAGCAACAAAAAATCGGCGATATTGATGTGTTTACTCGAATAAATGGTGACACCGTTATGATTGCACTGAGAACTAAAACCACAGGTTATATGTCCATCGGAATTGGGGCCGAAGAAAAAATGAAGGGTGCAGATATCCTGATGTGTTCTGTTAAGAATGGCCAGGTCACTCTGACTGAAGAATATAGCCCTGACCAAGTGGGACCACATCCAGCAAAGCAGGGTAGTGCACCAGCTATTTCAATGGTAAATGGCAGTTACAAAGAGGGTATAATGATTGTAGAATTTACAAGAAAATTAAATCCTGGTGGTCCCCAAGATAAACCGCTCATAATAGGCGATAACAAGATAATTTGGGCGACTAGCGACAGTGACATAACGACTAAAAAGCATACCCAGCGCGGAGCCGGTGTATTAGTTTTATAATCAATATACACTCCCAACTAGAAGAAAAAGGATGAATCATCTTGAAATTTATAAACTCCGAGGCTGCATTGCTATGTGCTAACGCCGCTTTCCTACTCATTCTCATAGCAGTTTCTTATTATAGTTTCAGAAAGCTAGCACAAGTATTACGCCACTATACTGGTTCGAAGCAACTGGCCCCTACTATTCAGAAGCTAATTCCGTTTAGTCGCTCAATTCATGTTTATGCTAGCGTTTTAGCTGGTATTGTTGCTACTGCCCACGCCATCTTCTTTCTGATATCCTATCCTTTATCTGGTATTAAGATATATTCAGGAGTAGTAACTCTCTTTATTTTCTCCATCGTGGCATTATTGGGCTTGGCGTTGCAGCATAACCGACCAAATTTGCAAGTGCGTTATCGGCATCGCAATGTGGCTGTGGTATTTATTACTGCATTACTTATCCATCGTTTAGTTAGCTAGCGCGTCTTTTGCAGACCGTTCAGCTACATAACTTTCCCAGATCACTTCCATCCTAACATGAATTCCCATTTCATGGACAAACTAATGTTAGGAGGTGATTTCGTGGATAGTGTACTTAAACAAAAAGTCGTCGGTAATTCTAAAAAGGTCACTTTGAGTGATCCAAAAGATATTCCCAGCCGCAGAAGTGCTCGGGCAGTTAATACTCGAAGCTCCAAAGACCTTAATAAATAAAAGTAGCTGCTCATTTGAGCAGCTACTTTTACTATATCTGAAAGTATAAGTTATACCAACTACAGAGGATTTATATAATCTCTTCTCTGTGCTATCTATGCCTCTGCGGTTGGATAGGACACATAGGGTTTTTCTTATTTACATCCACGTTGCCATTAACAAACTCTCTATTTTTTTGTATCACTTTACAATGAGTTAACATATCATGTAACAGGATCACATCTTTAATATTTGGGAGGTGCCCTTATGAACTGTAAATGTGGCTGTTATGATAAGATGTTATGCCAGTGTGGCGAATCTTTGGAGTGTCCACCTTGTTACGAGGCAATTAAATGTACATCATGTACATGCATGTTGTGTCCCCATCGCACGACATGCCATAAATGCATGTCCTGTTGGACGTGTATGAATCCCACTGACAGTTGCCATTCAATGGATACCTGTCATCCCATGAATACTTGCCACACTATGGATACCTGTCATCCCATGAATACTTGCCACACTATGGATACCTGTCATCCCATGAAAACTTGTCACCCAATGAATACCTGTCATTCCATGAAAACTTGTCACACTATGGATACCTGTCATCCCATGAAAACTTGCCACTCTATGGATACCTGTCATTTCATGAAAACTTGCCACTCTATGGATACCTGTCATTTCATGAAAACTTGCCACTCTATGAAAAATAAATACTAGCTATTGAACATTGCCATAAAAGATGATTCACTAACAAGCCGGCAGTTAGTTTTTGCTAACTGCCGGCTATCTTCATAACAATCATTATACAGCAACTATATCATCAGATTGGGGGACCTTATCGATGGGTTGCATATTGTTCCTTTAATTTCTTGTAGACTTTCTCTGTTGATTGATATAAGCACTGTTCCTCAAAGGGGCATTCTTCACAACACCAGCAGTTTAGAATCCATGGATATTCAATCATCTTCTCTGGGTCGCTAAATTCTGTTATAACCCCTTGCACAATTTCACGAGGGTAAAAAGCTTCCAGAATGCTGATCATTTCGGCCTCACCGAGTTGATCCATCTGCATTCCCAGATAATCCCTAACACATTTTTGATAGACTTGGGGCCCCCTGTTACGAACAGCATTGTCTGACAAGAATTTATTAAATACCTCGTAGGCATTGATTACATCCCTTCCTTGATAATATAGTGCCATTATGAAGAGGTGGACATTCCCATAATACCAGGGAAATTTATTACCGTTGACGGGTAACTGTAGCAATTCTAAAACAGACACATCATGGCTATAATTGATTGTCCGTAGCAGCTTAATGATCTCGTCCACTGCCTGACCTTTGAATCCGCCCATATTTCTTATCAGCCTTTTGACCTCATTATAGTCAGCATAACTCCGGATGGATTTTACATCATCAATTTCTTCAATCTCACTCAATCCCGGTATGATAATATGAAAACTTGGAAAACCAAGGTAGGATACATCTCGTACATAAACATCATAACCATGGTTAGCTAATGATTGGATAAGATGGATCAGTAGCTCTTTGTTACTTGCCCCCGGAGTATTGATAAATCCTTGGAATTGGTCGTTATATCCACCACTAAAAAACTCCGTCGGATATATTCCAGATCCATTCACCAATATACCCATCATATTCTCTGCATGACCACGATTGTCATTTTTATAAGTAAATTCTCTAACTCCCATCATTTTATGAATATCTTGACCTTGCAAAAGTTCTGTCAGTGTTCTCTCTAAAGCAATTTCAAATATTGGATGGGCGCCAAACCTGACGAAATAACTTTGGTCACTTTTATTAATACAAATAACACCAACCACTGGAAATTCTTGCTGTAATGAGCAATCTTTAATGATGATATGAAAATTACCACTTGATTCCAGACTGGTCAACATAGCATTTAGCTTGGGAAAACGAGCTATATAGTTACGAGGAATTGCTGGTGGGACAAGGTTGTCACTCAACACTTGTTTATTAACAAACCTTTCTAAAATTTCTGAAAGGCCTTGTACCAGTGCCTCCTCTGGCGTATTTCCCGCACACATTCCATTTGACATATACATTTTTGAAATCATCTTGATTGGTATATGAGAAATGCGATTATTACCTAAGTTTATATAGGGTAGGGCAATAAAATCAGCGGGGATATCCTCATAAGATACCAACTGCCATAATTTTAATAGTTCCCGCTTATCGACGGTTACTTCTAGCTTTGACATTTGTGTGGTTAGCCAATCCTCTGTGCTATTTATAACCTCATCACTCGTCATATAGATCTCATCGGGAGCATAATAGAAGTTCATATATTGTAAAGCTTGTTCCCTTAAATCAAACCCCAACCGAAAGACTGCTTGGTTTTGGAGCCGTTCCATCAATTCACCATAGGCGCTTGCTAATGCATATTCATAAGAGGTTCCTTTACCATTGGTCGTCAAATTAGTATTTTGTATCAACACGCTCACAGAATAAAATCCTTCTACTGAATTCTTCCAAGCCGTTTCGATTGTTAGAATCCCCAATTCTCCTAGGATATTGCGTATCTTATTTATTGTCTTGAGGGGTAACTCATCCTTATATTTTAGGTCACTTAGATTCATTCTTGACACCTCACACATCAGATTATGAGAGGAATATTGATCAGGAAAATCCACCATTAAGAGTATATTCCTGGTCATTCTCTAATATGTCTGTATCTGACTTTGTAAGCTTGTACAATATAAGTTATAATATAAACACATCATAACATATTGTAAATAATTAGTAAGGGGTAGGGTAATGGATAACAAAATTAAGGTAAAAATCAAACAGGTAAATGATGAATTAAATCAAATTATTAAAACATTACTCGCTGATAAGTCAGCGGCCAATCATAAAACTGCAATGAGGTTGCAAAGGATTGTGGCAGACCTACAGCGTGCCGACTCCATGCAATATATTAACAGAATCATAGAAAATGCTAATCTAGTATTAAGGCGATAACCAGCTCTTCAGGATTATATAATCCCCAATCTTGATCTAACATTAACAACTTAGCTAGGACCACCAAGGTCGATTATTTTTTGTTTAACTGCTTCAATCTGAGAATTAGTATAATTCCCCGATTTTTCACAAGCAAATACTTTGTTGATATAGGCATCTACGGCCTGTGGATTTAATTCAATCATTTTATCATAATCACTAATCGCCAAGTCATATTGATCTTTGTTGAGATAAACATTACCCCGATTATTATAGGTATCCATATCTTCTGGATTCAATTCAATGGCTTTCGTATAATCGGTAATGGCTAAATCGTATTCCCCTTTGGTATCATAAACGGCTCCACGATTGGTATAAGCATCCCCATCATGGGGATTTAACTCAATGGCTTTGGTATATGCAAAAATGGCATTATCATAATCCTCTTGAACGTCATAATCATATCCTTTATTAAACCATTGAATAGCAGTCAGAGACGGCTCACTTTCATCCGTAAACATATACATATACTCCTTTTTCCTCTAAAGATGATTTACTTAAAGTATATCATCTACGCCTTGATTGAGCCAGCATCCATGTTCTTGCTGGGATACCCATCTCTGTTTATTTATCGAAAATCAGATCACAATAGCATGGGCAATAAGCCACAGCTTTTTTTCGTGTCGCTGGTTTTCACGATTCTTCCGCTCCTCCCAATCTCGTTCACTCTCATTTGGACGTTGCTCCATTGCGCGTTCATGTCGTTCGTTTTCAATGCGTTCGGCCTCACGTTGGTCTTGACTTTGATCGAGTTGCTGTATGGACGAATTGTGCAGTGGCGCAGCTTCTAGTACTGAAACGCCAAATCCAATTAACATCATTCCTACCATTGATAAAGTAGCCATTTTTTTAACTATGTTTTTCATGAGAGATAGCTCCTTATTATTCAGACTTTATATTAATGTTTCGCGAACTTAAGTTGGCTCATATGTTTATTGTTACAATTGAGTCTCTCTTTCTTAAGATGAGCTTACTTTCACCACCCTGCTATTTTATTCTAGTATAACAGTGAGGTGTGACAAAGTCATGACAATAAGACAAACACTAGCACGTCCTTTTTACCCGACGCAAATAAGGCTCCTGAAATGATTCAGGAGCCTTATTTGAATTCAAAAACTATTTGCCCGCCCCTTCAGGACATTTCGTTACTGTTACCCCATTATTTGAGGAGTTGTCCGGCGACAACCATACGCTGGATTTGGTTAGTTCCCTCGAATATCTGTAAAATTTTCGCATCTCTCATTAACTTTTCTACAGGATATTCCTGACTATAGCCATAACCTCCAAAAATCTGAATGGCATCCACGCTAACCTTCATAGCAACATCTCCACCCATTGTTTTGGCCATGGCCGCTTCTTTAGTAAAAGGTAACCCCGCATCCCTCAGATAAGCAGCGCGATATGTTAGCCATCTTGCAGCTTCCACTTGAATTGCCATATCAGCAAGTAGAAATTGAATGGCCTGGAAAGAACTAATCGGTTTGCCAAATTGAACTCTTTCTTTCGCATACTTCGTACACATATCCACTGCAGCCTGCCCAAGCCCCACTCCCAAGGCGGCGACAACCGGACGAGAAATATCCAGTGTATTCATAGCGATTTTAAATCCGCCACCTTCTCTACCTAACAAGTTACTGGCAGGAATTCTAACATCTTGAAAAATAACATCAGCTGTATTGGTCGTCCTAATTCCCATCTTATCTTCTTCTTTACCAACTGATACACCTGGTCTGCTACGTTCCACTAAGAAGGCGCTGAGTCCTCTCACACCTTTTTTACTGTCGACCGTTGCGAACACTGTGTAAATATCGGCCAAGCCACCATTGGTAATAAAACATTTCGACCCATTTAATACATATTCGTCACCATCTCGGCGTGCTTTAGTAGCGACCGAACCAGCATCCGAGCCAGCATTGGGCTCAGTCAGGCAAAAGGCGGCTAGTTTACCTTGATTGATAATATCAAAAAACTTTTTTTTCTGTTCAGCTGTACCTGCTAATAATACGGGATATGCAGCTAAGCCATTGGCTGCTAGTGTTGTTGCGAAACCCACATCGCCCTTAGCCAATTCTTCTGTCAGCAAGACACAGGTAACAGAATCAAGTCCAGGACCCCCATATTCCTCTGGTGCGTTCATACAATTTATGCCCATTTCGACAGCTTCTTTAAACAAATCCTCGGGAAATTCTCCTTTACGATCGAGTTCTTTAGCCTGTGGGAAAACACTTTTTTGCGTAAATTCCCTGACCATTTTTTGCAAATCTTTTTGTTCATCGGTAAATGACATATTAAACATGAATTTTTCCCCCTTTATTTTCCCATAAACTAGTAATAATCTCTTTAAAATGCACATTTCTAGCAACATTATCTATAAAACAATAAATCAAATACATCTTTGTGACTTATTTACCATATAACTATAAAATTCCTGCCAAATTAAAATTAAATTTAGCAACATGTCGAAATTTGGGTTCTGCATGCTAATCGTTTAGGTCAGCCCCTCTGAAACTCATTGACTACCTATTTTTGAGTGGGTGGCCTTTTTGACAAGGGTCTCAAATAAGGACAACATGGCAGGATTTTTCTCAACCAACAATTCTGGGTGCCACTGAACACCCAAATTAAAAGCATCTCCTTGCTGTTCAATGGCTTCGATAACTCCATCTTTCGAGCGGGCGGTGACAATAAATCCAGGAGCAACGGTTTTTAGTGCTTGGTGGTGATAGCTGTTCACACGCAGACTTTGCTTGCTAATGATCGTCGCTAATAACGACGTAGGATCAATATCAGCGGTATGCCACAGAGCGTCTCTAGCAGTTACGCTTTGAACATGCTTGATCCCGGAACCTTTGATATGGGACATGTCCTGATATAAGGTTCCTCCAAAGGCTACATTTATTATTTGTATGCCTCGGCAGATTCCCAATATTGGCTTTTTTAATGCAGAGGCCAGCTTTATGACCATCAATTCATATTCATCCCGATAAGGGTTAATCATCCCGAGTTTTTCCAATGGCTCTTCACCGTACATAAAGGGGTCAACATCGGGGCCACCTGATAAGATTAATCCATCAATGGCCATAACTTGTTCTCTAACATCTGCCAAATCTGAGATCGGTGGCAATAACAGAGGTATTCCCCCAGCTCTAGTGACAGCGTTGATATAATCTGCACTGACAAAAACTCTTGTCATGCCAGGTATAATCGACCCTTCTGTTAGACTTGTATTACTTGTAATTCCAATAATTGGTTTACTCAATGCAAACATCTCCAATGATTTTTTTTAATATATTTTAATATATACTATATTATGGAATAGTTAGCTTATTGTACAGGCTTTATTACTAATTATCGGTAAGACTAAAAAAACCTTTATAGATTAGAAAAATATAGAAATTTAAGGATGTCTACAAATAGAATGACCTAATAAAGATGGCTAAGTACCATTCATTATTTTCTTGGTAAAATTAATCATATTTTTTACATTTAATGTTAGACAAATAAGGCCGGCTTTGTTATAATAAACTCGAGCAAGGGAGCTCTCGAAGTTTCGAGAACTCCCTTAGTTATATATAATAAAGCAGAGTCGAGGTGGTTGGCAAAGGAAATACCACAGATTTTATGTAATAGGTTATTTTAAAACAATACCGGGTCGTTAAGTGTGCTTTTGTGCGATTAGCGCGGGACGAAGTCACAAGTGGTATATAAGGGAGGTTGTACTAAAAATGAACTTACGGAAAAATTTAATTGTACTATTAATTGGAATATTATCCTTTACTGTGTTGCTGACAGGTTGCTCTAAGTCCACCCAAGGAACTGGTGATAAAAAACCTAATGAATTGGTGGTAGCTCAAGCAACGAACCCGACAACGATGGATCCTCACGATACCCAAGATACATTGGCTTATGGTATTCAGGAAACTATGTATGAGGGGTTACTCGGATTCGATAAGGATATGAAGGTTATCCCAGTATTGGCTGAAGCCATGCCGGAGCTCGCGAAAGATGCTAAGAGTTTAACCTTTAAATTGCGCAAAGGTATCAAATTCCAAGATGGGACGGATTTCAATGCAGAGGCAGTAAAAATCAATATTGATCGTTTAAAAGATCCAGCCAATAAATTGAAGCGTACTTCCCTATTAGCTGCTGTTGAGCAAGTTGAAATTATTGATCCATATACGGTTAAGATTATATTGAACAAACCTTTTGCTGCGATCGTACAAACTTTCGCTCATCCAGGTTCCATGATAATCTCACCAAAAGCCATTAAGGAATTTGGTAAAGATTTGAATCGTCATGCCGTTGGCACTGGCCCCTTCCAATTGATTGAGTGGAAAGATGGTCAATATGTAACAGTAAAGAAGTTTGACGGTTATTGGGATAAAGCCAATCTAGCGAAAGTGGATAAGATTACATTTAAACCTGTACCAGAAGCGGCCTCACGGGTAGCTATGCTGAAGACTGGCGAAGTGCAATTTATTTATCCGTTACCTTCTGAGCAAATAGAAACCCTAAAAAGTGATAGCAATATTATAGTTGATAAATCCCAGTCGATTATTGAACGTTATGTAGTTTTTGACGTCAATAAAAAGCCTTTTAATGATAAACGTGTTCGTCAAGCATTAAACTATGCCCTAGATAAGGACGCATTAAATAAAGTAGTATATAAAGGCTTTGCGTCTCCGCCTTTATCAGCCATTGCGCCTAATGTATGGGGCTTCCAAAAACAAGAGATGTATGCATATGATGTAGAAAAAGCCAAAAAACTCCTTGCTGAAGCAGGATTTCCTAATGGCTTTGAGACAACGATTTGGGCTCCAAATGATACTGAACGGGCAAAAATCGCCGAGTTTATTCAACAGCAGTGGCAACTGATTGGCGTAAAAGTTTCAATACAACAAATGGAATTTGTTGCGTTGACCAATTTACTCTCTGTAAAACCAGAAGAAAGTAAATTGCAAGCAGCTGTAAGTGGTTGGTCGCCATCTACAGGTGAAGCGGACTGGGCCATTCGTCCGTTATTAACAAAAGATATGTTCCCTACGGCTGGTTTTAATACTGGTTTTTATGTGAATGATCAACTAGAAAAACTTGTGAAGATTGGTTTGGAATCCGCCGATGACAAAGAACGACTTAACGCCTATGCGGAAGCACAAAAGGTGATCGTGGAAGATGCGCCTTGGGCATTCTTGATTGTTCCTGACAACGTGTCAGGCAAACGCAAAAATCTGTCTGGCGTATCTGTACTTCCAGATGCCACCCTCAACGTCAAAGGGGCTACATTCCAATAACCCACTTGCTGGTTCAAGGGATGACCTTGGACCAGTTTTCTTTATATAACTTATAGTAAGGAGGAAGCATCCGTGCTGATCTATATTGGGAGACGTTTAGCTTCGATGATTCCGATATTGCTCGTTGTAGCAATTGTCATTTTTTCGTTTTTACATATGATTCCAGGGGATCCAGCACAGGTTGTCGCCGGTCCTGAAGCGTCGGCCCAGGATATTGTGCAGACACGAATCATGCTTGGACTAGATCGTCCCTTACACGAGCAATTTTGGCGTTTTTTATCTGGAATTGCACAAGGCGACCTAGGAAATTCCTATCGTACCAATATGCCTGTCCTGGAGATGATCGGTGATCGGATTGGCCCAACAATAGAACTCAGTTTTGTCAGTATGGTATGGGCCAGTATTGCTGGAGTTTTTGCTGGAGTCGTGGCTGCTACCAATCGGGGGAAATGGCAAGATCAGTTAACAATGTTCAGTGCCGTTACTGGTATTTCCATGCCTTCTTTTTGGTTGGGACTGATGCTCATTGAATTATTTGCCGTACAACTTGGTTGGTTGCCTTCCGGCGGCAATACCACTTACGAGCATTATATTCTCCCCTCTATCACCCTAGGTTCGGGGGTAGCAGCTGTCATTGCCAGGTTCACTCGCGCTAGTCTACTAGAGACACTAGGGGAAGATTACGTACGTACTGCTAGGGCAAAAGGCGCTCAAGAATTACGAGTCGTATGGCTACATGCGCTGCGTAATGCACTTTTACCAGTGGTCACCATGACTGGACTGCAGTTCGGCTTCTTATTGGGGGGGTCCGTTGTCGTGGAAGCAGTATTTTCATGGCCAGGGATGGGTAGTATGTTAGTTGATGCTGTTAACATGCGAGATTATCCAGTCATTCAAGCTGAGATGCTACTATTTGCTATTCAATTTATGTTGATTAATTTATTAGTCGATGTACTGTATGCGGTGATCAATCCCCAGATACGACTCGAAAATTAAAGGAGGAGAAAAAGATAATGTCGCAATCTGTTACTTCCGTAAGTGTAGCCGGGAGTACGTTTACTCCAGTGCCAGTCCAGTCACCACTGGCTCAATTTCTCCGCCGCTTTCGCCGCCAAAAGATGGCCATTGTCGCTTTGAGCATTATCCTATTGCTCTTTTTATTGGCACTTTTCGGACCAGCTATTGCACCTTATGATCCGCTTAAACCAGACTATAATATAATTTTAGAGCCACCATCATCAGCCCATTGGCTAGGGACGGATGAATTTGGTCGAGATTTATTGAGCCGAATTATGAATGGGGCACGAATTTCAATGGCTGTAAGCTTAAGTTCTGTTTTTGTAGGTTCTCTAATTGGAACTTTTTTCGGCCTTACCGCTGGTTACTATGGAGGTAAATATGATTCATTCGTAATGAGAACTTGTGATGTTATGTTTGCATTTCCAGGTATTTTACAGGCCATTGCGATTATTGCCATTTTAGGCCCTGGACTACAAAATGTCGTCATCGCGGTCGCCATCTATACAATTCCAGTATTCATACGGATTGTCCGCGGTAGTACGTTAG
>Ga0209123_1002452_pt1 | contig 15661 bp, 9 predicted proteins | sample BarGraIncu00431A_FD_184500 | JGI IMG/M metagenome (GOLD analysis project Ga0209123, IMG submission 184500) | Arctic peat soil microbial communities from Barrow, Alaska, USA - Barrow Graham LP Incubations 004-31A (SPAdes) (version 2) | ecosystem: Environmental > Terrestrial > Soil > Wetlands >...
TATACATTTGCATCGACATGATTGGCCGTATTTAGTATTTTTTCATCCAAAACTCTTGAATAACGTTTAGATAGACGCTGAATGGTCAGTGAGTCGTTTAGCCACCCTGCCAGTTTAACTGCTCCAAAACCTGTACAAGCTTCGGCATAATGCACGGCAGTGCATTGTTCGCTTCTATACATCATAAAATCAGGCCGTTTTAACAAATCTTCAGTGATCTTTTTCCCAATGACTTCAGGAGAGTTTTCTTCAGTCCAGAATGGTTCAATTGCAGTATTGCTTTTCTCCTTGGATGAAAGGGAAAACCAGGAGTGACAAAAAAGAATGATATACAAAATGAGCGTTTTCATAGTTCGAATGATATCTTGCTGTTGTAGTTGATTTGCTGTATTTTTTATGAGAATGAAAAGGAAAAAAATGCGCTAAACGGCAAAATGATATGTAAGTTCTTTACACGCTTTTTTCAAATCTCCTTAGAAAGATGACTTTAAGAAAAACGAGGTCGGAAGAAAAACTCCGACCTCGCCAACCATTAACCTTAAATCTAAAACCAACTAACCTTAAATATAAAACTAATACTATTTCGTGATCTTCAACATATAAGTCTGTCCATTTACAAGAGCTTTTACGATATAAATTCCGCGACCAAGATTCGAAACATTAATAACCGTTATGTTTTTTGCAGAAACCAATAAACGACCATTAACATCAAAAACATCAATCTGGCTTGCCAATTTAGTAGTTTTCAATACATTGTTAGAATAACTGATAAGATCTGAAACGTATGCCTGTTTTAATCCTGATACAACATCTTTTAAATGAAGTTTGATATTATCAAGATAGTATGTAAGAACCGGACCAGTTCCATCACTATTAATACCTAAATCAAGATTAAAATTATTTCCGACGGCCGTTAGATTCAAAGAAGCTAAATCTACATCTCTATATTGCCATACATTATTTGTTCCTAATGATGGATAACCGGCATCAGCGTAAATAGTAGTTGCATTAGCCACAATAGAAAATTGTTTATATGCTGATTCAGAAGCAACTATATAGCGATCGTAATATATTCTGTCATAATCCGACAATACGCGCCCTGCAGGTAAAGTAACACTCAATCTCAAATAATTTCCATAACCAGTTGGCACAACTAATGCCGATTTCTGTGCGGCAGTTACTGGATCTGCCTTCACGCTTGCTGTAGCACCAGAACCTGTAGTTGTTAATACTGCATCTATTGTTTTGGCTTCAAAATCTTCTAATGTTAGCATATTACTGCTATATATAGGGGATGGTACCAGTTGAACATCATCAATCAAATATTCCAATGCGGGTTTAGCAATTTTAATTACTAAATATCCGGCGGGTATATCAGTTAAAGTAGAGCTTGAAAAAGTAAAGCCACATTGAACCCATGTTCCCACAGTAGCAGTACCCCAGCTCACGCCACCACCCCAACCAATTGCACTGGCAAATTTCAATGTTGGTTCGGCATCGGCATACGTAGTTGCGTCACTTGGAATAGAATAAAAATCTGTGTTAGGATAATTCAGGTCGGTTCCTGCGTTTGGTCCTACGTAACACAATTTATATTTTACTGAAAGGTATGGATAGGCAGTTTTAGTACCGGCCGGTAATGCTATTTTCAGATAAACTGCACAATAATTGTTATTCATAACATGCAAAACCTGATTAGAAGTATTTATCCCGGTTTTATAGGGATTTACCATTACATCCACTGTACCACCATTCCACAATCCTGCTGCTCTAGTAGTAGTTCCGATAGCATCAGATTCAAAATTTAAACTTGTTTGGGCAGACATAGCCATACTAAGACCCAAAATTGATAATAAAAAAGTAATTTTTTTCATGATAATAATAAATTAGAGTTTAATAATTAAATGAATTAAAAAGTAAATATGTTTAAATTTTATTTCTCAACAATAAATTTTCGAACAGTTAAATGTCCATTTTCCAAAAAAACTTTCAGAATATAGATTCCACTACGAATATTATTTAAAGGAATTTGTACTGAATTATTTCTGTTCCCATAATTGAACAAACACTTTCCTTGTACATCAAACAATTGACAGTACTTCATGGTATTTTCAGATTCTACATATAATGATTCATTTGTAACGATTAATTTTAAATCGACCTCAGAATCGATAATATCAATTCCCGTTTTATTACTTTCGGTTGCTAATTCATTCAACACACTAGTATAAGCTGGTTTAGGCATATAAGATGTATCAAAAATTAATGAATAATCAGACAAGTTATTTGTAAAATTCGGTATCCAAGAATATTTATCAGTAAAACCCCAGGTTACAAACGTTTTTGAATTTGGATTATCCAAACAAAGTCTAATCATCTTTCTATAATCTTCAGCCTGATAAGCTAACCATTTCGCCGGATCGGCAGTATAATTTGTTTTTAAAATACGAATATCCAATTCTGTGATAATCACTTCGAGACCAATTGTTGCATATCGCTTTATGTTTTGATCCAGCGTACTGAAATTAATAGAATTAACTGTAAAGTGACATTGAAATCCCACTCCGTTTATTGGAATATTTCGATTTTTCATCCCAATCACATAATTATACATAGCATTCGATTTGGTACTTCCATATAATTCAGCACTATATTCATTTAAATATAGTTTTGCAGCGGGATCGGCACGATGTGTCCATACAAAGGCCGAATCTATATAATCGTTTCCAATCACTTGTTGCCAGATACTCGTTCGTAAAGTTCCAGTACCATCATTAAAAGGTTCATTCACGACATCCCATTGTTGTATTTTTCCTTTATAGCGTGAAACAATGTTAGTAATATGATTTTTCAAAATCGCCTGTAAACTTGCTCTGGTAAAAGTTCCATTCGCAGTTCCATTCGTCAAACCAGCATTTAACCATGTTGGTAATTGATTATGCCAGCAAAGGTTATGACCACGTACCTGTTTCCCGTATTTCTGAGCATAGGCAACCAATTTATCAGCATTTGTATAATTAAAAACACCTTTTTGAGGTTCCATTGCATCGTATTTCATCTCATTTTCGGCAACAAGGATATTGAAGTTATTTCTCACAACCATATCATAAGGTTGTCCTGTATCAGCGTAAGTATAAAAAGCAGATCCAACTGCTGCCCCGATTTTTATACTATCACATTTATCTCCATAAAAAGATAATGATTGAGTCAACTGAGCATAAGTAAGTATTGTAAAAGTCAAAAAGCCAAATGCAAGTATATTTTTTTTCAAAGGTGTATTATTTAAAGTTTATAACTGATTTTGTCACTATTGGAATCGTGTGTTGGCATGTTGACTTGTGTTTTATTTCAATTCTATTTTTTTAAGTATTTATTAATAAATACAGAGCAAATGTAAGCTACGTTTTTAATTTAAAATTATCCGTTTGTTACATATACTTACTATTTAGTTACAATTTTCAAGTAAGTATTGCTATTTTTAGTGTTTCATTTCAATTTATCAAAAATGAGTTCATTTATTCAATTTTTAGGATATCATCTTATATCAAGAAAACAACGAAAATATAAAGCATAAATATAAAAAAATGTGTCTTTCGCACTTGTTTAAATAAATAAACAAGTACGAAAGACACAAATAAAGAGATACAATTTTTTCTAAATTAAATCGTTATACTCCACTGTACGAACTAAATCCACCATCGACTGGTAATACTATACCTGTAATAAAGCTGGCAGATTCGGAACACAGAAATTGTACAGCTCCGTTTAGTTCGTTAATATCACCAAATCGTTTCATTGGTGTTTTGGCAATGACTTTCAAACTACGTTCGGTCAGTGAACCATCGGGATTAATTAATACAGAACGGTTTTGGTCTCCGATAAAAAAGCCCGGTGCAATAGCATTAACACGAATTCCATCACCAAATTTCAGAGCCAAGTCAGTTGCTAACCATTGTGTGAAATTGCTGACAGCTGTTTTAGCTACCGAATAACCTGGAACACGCGTAATTGCCTGATAAGCTGCCATTGATGAAATATTGATAATGCAACCTTTTTTTTGTTCCGACATCACTCTGCCGAATACATAGCTTGGATATACTGTTCCATTCATGTTCAAATTGGTTACTTTTTCCCAATCTGCAATTTGCATATCGAAAAAGCTTTGTTCAGGTGCCAGGGTTGCACCGGGAATATTGCCGCCTGCAATATTTAACAAGATGTCAATACGTCCCCATTTTTCTACAATTTCTTTTGAAACATTTTCCAGACTGGTAATATCGAGAACATTTCCCACAATTCCGATAGCTTCTCCACCTTCATCTGTTAATTCCTGTATGCGAATATCTAGATTTTCTTGTTGAATGTCGATAGCCACTACTCTGGCTCCGGCTTTGATAAAACTTTTGGCTATGCTTCCGCCCAATACTCCTCCTGCACCTGTAATTACTGCCACTTTTCCTTCAATACTAAACATTTCGTTCATAATATGTTTTATTTTAATTCTTTATTATATCAATTTGTCAACTTTTATAAAAATTATTTCTTCATTTCATTACTAACTGTTGCCATTATCCCCGAGACTTGTGCCAACGCAAACATGCGTCCGAGAAATGAGTAGCCTGGATTGTATGATTTATCAATATCATCAAGCATTAATCTTCCATGGTCGATACGCATAGGCAAATTCGGGTTTTCATGTTCGAAAATGCGAACCAATTCAATTAGATGTCCCCTACCTTCCAAATGTGAAGCTTCCATAAAATTTCCATTTTCAGAAACATCAGTACTACGAAGATGCACAAAATGAGATCGTTTTGCAAATCGACGAGCTAATTCAGGAACATCGTTGTGCAAACCTGCACTCAAAGAACCTGCACAAAAGGTCAAACCATTATTCGGACTGTCAACAGCTTTGAGTATCCATTCAATATCATCGGCATTCGTTACAATACGAGGTAAACCAAGAACTTCGAGAGGTGGATCATCGGGATGAATACAAAGATTGATGCCATATTGCTCGGCAGTTGGAATAACACTTTCGAGGAAATATTTCAGATTCAAGCGCAATTGGTTCTTATCAATTCCATGATACAAAGCCAATAATTGATTAAATAATTCAACTGGTTTTTGTACATCCCCTTTGAAATTTTCATTTACAAAACCTTGTGTTTTTACAATGATGGTTTGTATCAAGTCCTCTTTTTCAGCAGGGGAAATGGTATTATCCAATTCATGAACCTGTTTCATTTCTTCTAAAGTATAATCTTTTTCAGCTCCTGAACGTTTCAATATATAACAATCGAAATAGGCAAAACGAATTTTATCAAAATACAATGTAAATGTTCCATCTTCACTTTTGCGATATAAATCTGTCCGAATCCAGTCAATAACCGGCATAAAGTTATAGCAAACAGTTTTTATTCCTGCTTTTCCGAGATTTTCAAGGCTTATTTTATAATTTTTAAGCAGTTGTTCCCGATCCGATCCTCCATATTTTATACTTTCAGTAACCGGTAAACTTTCGACAACCGACCATCTTAAACCGGCAGATTCGATATAATTTTTTAATTCAATAATGGCTTCCAATGTCCAGATTTCTCCATTTGGCAGATCGTGTAAAGCAGTAACAATTCCTTCCACGCCAATTTGACGTAGCATATCGAGTGTAATCGGATCTTTTTTACCAAACCATCTCCATGTCTTTTCCATAAATCTAATCCTTTAACAGTTATTAGTGAGAAATTCAATTCTAAAACTCTTTACTTTTGCTTGCATTTCATCTTCACATTAGTACATTAGCATATTATCACATTAACATTTTGGCGCATTTTATTCTCTTCCACAAAAAATGTATCTCCAAGTACCAGAATTATTTTTTAAAGCTTTTTTAATAGCTTTTTTTGGGGGGGGTGTTTTCCTCCAACAGTAACAATTTCTCTTTGTACCTGTACTTGCACAATGCTGTTATCGTCGAAAACAGTCATTTTATCAGGGGTAAGCGTAAAACGAACTTCTTGCATTTCTCCTCCTTTCAGATGAATGCGTTTAAAATTCTAAAGTATTCTGATTGACTTTTTCAATTTCCTGTCGGACAATGATATATAGACTCGTTGCAGTATAGTTAAATAATCACATAGTGTAAACGCAATAAAAGATTATTAATAGAGCATAGATAATCTAATATTTATGCATACTACAATGTCAAGACTACCCCATAGCTTGATAAAATTACTATAGGGTAGTCTTGTTTTAGTTTATTTCCTTTACTTAAGTTCTCCGCTAAATCCTTTTCCGACATCTTTTCCTGCCAGTCCGTCCGCAAAACCTTTATAAGCTACTTTTCTTGAATAATCTTTTTTCCACAAACATGGAGAATCATCTTTAATCCAACTGTCTGCATCAGTCACACTCCAAATGGTGATGCCATAACGTTGCGCTATCGGTATATTTTTAATATACAATTCCGTAACCTTGCGATATATTTCTGCCTGGATTGTTTGTTGTTCCGGTGTTCCAGCTGAAGTATTTAACTTCACATCAAGTTCAGAGATTTTAATTTGCTTACCGGTAGCTGCAAGTTTCTTGAACATATCGGCCACCATTGTCGTATCGGTGTTGATACTGATATGCATCTGAGTACCAATTCCATCAATTTGAGCTCCATTACTTTCAATATAATTTACATATTCAATCAGCTTATTCAGCTTAATGGCGTTGCTTTCCAGATTATAATCGTTAATGAAAAGGGTATCATTTACATTTCCTGCTTCACGGGCATATTTGAAAGCTTTAACAGCATAATCTTTACCCAAATAATCTTGCCAGTAGAAAAGATCACCGGCATCTGAGCTTTTTCTTGTTCGCAAAGTGCCATCGTCAGCCAATGGTTCGTTAACTACATCCCATGCTTTCACTTTGTTTTTATAATGACCTACCATTGCATAAATCCAATTTTTCATAGAGGCATCGATTATGGTAGACTTTTCTGCATCTGTTTTTTCAGTAACAATTCCCGTGGTGACATCTATCAATTTAATATCATCCAAATAATATATCATGTCTGAAACGGTACCTAAATCGAAACTAAATTTCAACGTAGTAGCATTTGGTTGAACAATGGAAGATCCATAAATGACTTTTGTCCATGTACTACTAGTGGAAAACAATTTAGCACCATTTACATAAGGATAACCATTACTTAAACCGGAGAATGAAATACGTCCATTTCCGGCACCTTCGGATCTCATCCAGAATGAGAGTTCATAACTATGCCCAACAATTACATTAATACTTGAGGAACCCATTTGAAGATCCCAATCCAGTGACGAACCTGTTTTAGCCATAAGCTTTATTGCATATGCTCCCTGATGAGTTGATTCCTGAGTAATACTTATCCCCTTTCCTGCATTTTGTACTGTCCAACTATTAAGGTTGCCAGTCTCCAAATCTCCGTTTGTGACAAGATTCGGTCCAACCACACCGGGTCCGATAAGTCCGTTGAGGTAACTAACATTTTGATTTTGATGCCATATCAAAGTGTGACCAAATACTCTCATATTAGTTGGAAGTGTAGTAAATAATTTATCAACTTTCGTAAAATCTAGTCCCCCATTACCTTTTACCATAGCAGCATGTTTCATATCATAACCCACCGTTATAACATCGAAGTTCTGATCCACTGTTTTTTTATAATCTGCATTTTGCATATACAAAGTGAGGTCAATTCCAACACCAAGTTGGAATGTTGCATAATTTTTCAAAGAGTCATAACGCAAAATTTGCTCTTGCAGTGGCAGGGGTATATCAGCCATAGTGATAGGTGTTCTGCCCGGTTCAGAATGCCAATCCATTTTCTCATCGTAGCAGGAATTTAATGCTAAAGCCATTAAAGTTAATATCGGGAACAATGACTTCTTAAATATATTTTTCATGATAATTGCATTTTAAATTTTGTTGAAAAAAGGTTTACTAATTCCCATATTCATTATATGTAGGAGTTTCTAATGAAACGAAACGGAAATTATCAAAATAGATGACAATATTTGTTGCTATTGAAGGTATTCCTTCCAAATCTGTATTGTTAAAGAAAAGTCCGTATTGATGATATTGCGTTGTAGCTTCTTTATCTATCAACGCTTTAAATGTTTTATCTCCCGTTAAAGCTCCAAATGAACTGAGAGGGACAGTTACTGTGAACCAACCATCATTTTTAAAAGTAGAGCGAACTGCTTTACCTGATGTTTTATCTATCCAGGGTGCGTAATCATACTCATATAATTGACCGGTTGGAAATTCATCTAAAATTACAACATGTACACTACCTGAATTCCAATCTCCAGCAACATATATATCAAATTGAAAAGCCATATTACTGGTAGATGTTGTTAAAGGGAATGAATCGACATAATTGACAAAATAATTAGATTTGCACCAGCCATAGGATTGTTTAGGAGTAGCGGCAACAAATGTGCTACCAGTACCATTAAGTGAACGATATTTACCTTGTGATTTTGGCACATTTGCAACAGTCGGAATTATAGTCGTTAAATCACCGGAAATAAATCCACCACCCCAACTATAAGTATTAACATCATCAAAATTATTCAGGATTCCCTTTTTGTAATTGAAATAAGGGGGTGAATAAGCAGCACCACTTGATCCTTCAACCAGCAAGCTACCACTAGCGGTAATACCTGTTGGTACTATGAGAGTACAAAACTTACCATCTGCATCAGATACAATTCCGCTTGTAACGGCTACAGCACCCGGAAATGTGACCTTGTAAACTTCATAAAGATTTGTTCCGGTAATAGTTATCTCTTCACCTGCCTGAGCTAATGTATGCGAAATATTGGTTATGGTTGGTGCCGCTGCACGAATTTCAAATGGATAAACCAACATATCTACATTTCCTTTTACGAACCTGATTTTATTTCTTACAACAGAATCAGCTTCAGTTGTTGGAGCATCGCTCGGAACTCTAATAATTAATGAGTTGTCGGACATGAGAGTTGGGTTTATATAAACACTTACACCATTGATATAAACTTTAGTTAACCCTAAAAAACCAGAACCTTCAACTCGTATTAAGTTACCTAATCGCGCATATGTTATCAGACGATCGGGATATTTAACAGCACTTAAATGTACACTTGTTACCTGCACTGGTATGCTACTATAATCAATGACTTCCTCCTTACATGAAGAAAAGAATGTTACAGTTTGTAAAAGGCAAAAGAATACAAGCAGTCCACTTAAATTCTTGATATTTATATGTTTTTTCATTTTTATTGACTTTTATGTTATTCAAATAAATCTGTTATTTTTTCTTCAGTGAAGTTGTAAGGAACGGGGGCTTCTTTTAACAGACTATTCTGAATCACTTCCGATTCAGGATAAGGTAATAACATTCTAGAAGCTGAAGCTGCATCAACCTGTCGAGAATCAGACGTATCGACGGTGGTCAAATGAGTAGTTTTATTGTATTTATAAAACTTTGTTCGTTCCTGGCCATCAATAAAGTTAAGCACTTCCTGTTGTCTGTAGTATCCCCTACGAACTAAATCATACCAGAATTGTCCTTCCATAGCGAACTCCACACGACGTTCGTAAAAAATATCATTATAGGTAATGGCATTAAGTTCAGGCATATGAGCACGAGTTCTGACTTTGTTAAAGTACAAAAGTGCTTCCGGATCCGCAGAAGAAGATTCATTGCCAAGAATAGCTTCTGCATAAGTGAGATATACTTCTGATACACGAAGCATGTATGTATTTAGAGCCGAGTTCATACGACCTGATTTTCCATCATTGTCTTTTGAAGTACCAACAACTCCCTTTTTTACATAGCATTTTTCATTAACTTCTTGTGTATATCCCCCGTTAGCAGAATTTAATTCGGGATAAGAATCTCCAAATGCCATGAATGTAGCTTTACGACGAATATCATCTTTCGGGTCGTAAAATTTCATCATTTCGTAAGAAGCAAATGTCCAACCTCCCCAGGCTGCATCATCACCTGTTATTGTCGATGAGATTGCAAAATATGCTTGTTGAGTGTTAGTGACACCATAATCTCCATTTGGGACCCATTGCAGAGCAAAAAGTGATTCTGAATTATTGTTATTTTTTACCATAAATAGGTCGGCATAATTATCCATTAGCTTAAGATTCGCGTTTTTACAAACTTTTTCAGCTGCCTTTTTAGCTAATAACAAATAGCTTGCATCACGAACACTACTATTGGGATCGTCACTTAGTCCGGAGCGAGAAAGATATAAACGCGATAGCATCCCAAAGGCACTATATTTAGTTAAACGACCCGAAGCAGATGCAGTTTCGGGTAAATGTTTGGCTGCAAACTCCAAATCCCGGATAGCAAACTCAAATACATCTAACCTGGGATTAGTATTTACAATCGGATTATTTACCAGCGTAGTATTATCTTCAATGATTATGGCGTTACCCCACAATGAAGCCAAATACCAGTATGCAGTACCTCGCATGAAACGTGCTTCCGCAATTGCAACATTTTTTTGTTCGTCGGTCACATTTTTTGCATTCTTTCGAATGTTATTAATTGTATTGTTCGATTGACCTATTACATTATAGAATGATTTCCAAGCTGAAACCAATGGCCCGGTAAGGGAAGTTTCTGTTAGTGTTGTAAATGGATAAATATAATCCGAATAAGGTGCCATCAGGTTATTGGAACGTCCATCGCCCAAACCATAATAGAATTTGTCATTAAAATCAAACCACACTTTATTATACAATCCTGCAGTTGCTGTTTGCAAGTCAGCCGGTGAAGTAAAGAAATTATCAAGCGTTACACGATCATTAGGCGAATAATTCAAAAAGTCTTCACAACTATACAAAGTGAAAGAAGCTGCAAGGGTACATAAGACCATTATTTTGTTTATTGTTTTCATATCACTATTTTTAATGGTTTAGAATGTAAAGTTTAGTCCAAATGTATAAATTTTTGGTGAAGGATACCGGGCATTATCAATACCACTCAGCAAAGCATCCTGACCAATTGAACCAAGTTCCGGGTCATAACCTTTATACTTAGTAAATGTAGCGACATTCTGTAAATTTACATATAATTTCAGGTTCACCAATTTTACTTTGTCAATCCATTTCTTTGGTAAATTATATGCAAATGATATATTTTGAACACGCAAATAAGAACCATCTTCTACAAAACGATCGGATACACGATAGTTGGAATTGGCATCTGAAGGAGATAGACGAGGCATCTGAGCATTTCCACTTACAATCTGTGTGTTACGAAAATCATCCGGACCATTCGGATTGATTAAATCCAGACGGGCAAAAGTTGTAGCTCTAATATTCAGGTTTGTACTCTGACGGGGATCATCTGTCCAACGCCGAATCCAGTTGTAAACATCATTACCGTATGAACCATTTAGATAAATTGTCAAATCAAAGTTTTGATACGTAAAGGTATTCCCAATACCGTAAGTGAATTTGGGTTCAGGATTACCAATATAGGTACGGTCGGCTTCAGTGATTTTTCCATCTTTGTTGACATCTTCGAAAATATAGTCGCCAATCCACACACCATTTTTACTAATGGCAAGTCCTTCAGGTATTGGCGTTTGTTTTAGATCTCCATTCGCATCTTTGTAATAGAAATCTGTTGCTGTGTTGAAACGTCCGATAACTTTATAACCATAAAATTGTCCAATAGGTTGACCTACTGCAGTTCGGGTAATAATGGTTGTTTCAGAACCACGTGACAATGTTTTATCGAGTACACTTGATTCTGTCTGTAAAGAGAGAACTTTATTTCTATTCAAAGAAAAGACAAGATTTGTTTTCCAGATAAATTTCCTTGTGTCAATATTAACAGTATTCAAAGTAAGTTCAATACCTTTATTCTGTAATGAACCAATATTCACCCATGGAGGAGTTGTTGAACCTTGTCCGGAAGTTCCCACATATGCCGGTAAAGGTAATTGAAGTAACAAATTATTGGTTTCTTTGAGATATAAATCAGCAATCAGTTCGATTCTGTTACGAAAGAGATTGATATCCAGACCAATATTTTCAGAATTGGTTGTTTCCCATTGTAATTGAGGATTTGCAGTATTACCGCTGAGTAAACCTGTCCCCCAGATTGTTGCCACAGTTGACATCGTTGAAGTATAAGCATAGTTGCTTACATTTTGATTACCAACCATTCCCCATCCAAAACGTAATTTGAAGTTATTAATCACATCATTATCTTTCAAAAAGGATTCATTAGAAACTTTCCAGGCCAATGCAGCAGAAGGAAACCAACCCCAACGATTTCCTTCGGCAAACTTTGATGATCCGTCACGACGTAAAGTTGTAGTAACTAAGTAGCGGTCTTCAAATGAATAAAATGCACGACCGAAGTACGACATAAGCGAATTACCACCACTATTCCCAATATTTTTGGCAGTAGTTGCATCGCCGGCATCAAGATCATGAGCATTATTTGTAATAAATCCTTTCCGATAACCTTGCAGATATTCCCATGATGATTCTTGCATCTCCTGACCTAACATTATATTAACAGAATGTTTCTCAGCAATTATATTGTTATAGGTTAAAATGTTTCTCCATGACCAGAATCTGCTATCAGATTTCGAACGTGTCGATTCAATAACATTATTTTGAATAGCCCCAAATTGATAGGAAGGTGTAAACTGATAGTTGTCATTGATTCCAAAGTCATTCGAGTATTCTGTCTTTAATGTTAGACCTTTGATAATTGTAGCCTCAGCATATATATTGTTACGAAATTGATTGCTTTTATTTTGGTTTTCCTTTAGTAATGCTAAACCAACCGGGTTTGATTGAACAAACTCATTGGTGTCAGGGCCTCCAAATGTTCCATCTATATTTCGTGCCGCAACATTTGGAGTTTGCATAAGCGACGTATTAATCAAATCATTATCAGAAACTGTAACATTCTGACTTGAGTTGTTAAATGAAAAATTCACTCCAATTTTCAACCATGTTTTTAACTGACCTTCAATATTTCCACGTAAATTATACCTTTCGAAACCTGAACCAAGTGCAATACCGTTCTGATTCAGATAACCCAATCCCAGTGCATAATTCATATTGTTTGATCCACCCGAAATAGAAAGGTTATGGTTTTGCATTAGAGCGGTATTAAAAAGTTCGTCTTGCCAGTCAGTGCCTTTACCTAAAAGATCGGGACGAACAAACGCATCATCAAGCGGGTACCCCATGATTTTACACCGTACATTTTTGTGAATGGCATATTCCTGAAGGTTAAGCAATTCAAGTTTTTTAGGCATCTCCTGAAAACCAATATAACTATCTAATGTAATCCGGGCTGCACCTTCTTTCCCACGTTTTGTAGTTACTATAATTACGCCGTTTGCAGCTCTGGAACCATAGATTGCCGTTGCAGAAGCATCCTTTAATATATCCATGGAAACGATGTCAGAGGGATTAATGGATGCTAATACATTTGTAGAACTTGAACCGGTAGATGCATCGATAACCACTCCATCGATAACAAAAATAGGTTCATTAGAAGAGTTCAATGAATTTATACCACGAATATGGATAGAAGTACCACCGCCGGGAATACCTGAATTTTGAGTTACTTGTACACCTGCAGCCCTACCCTGTAAAACCTGATCAATTGATGTGGAGACTGATTTCTGAATGGCGTCACTGGTAACAGAAACGACAGAACCTGTTAAATCGGATCTTTTCATCTGTCCATAACCAACGACTACAACATCATTCAATACTTTCGTATCTTCTTTTAATGTTATATTGATAACTGTACGCCCAGAGATTTGAACTATTTGTTTTACATAACCTATATACGAAAAGCTAAGTTTTGCATCTCTATTTACTTGAAGGGTATATTTACCTTCAATATCTGTGATAGTACCGGTTTTTGAACCAACTTCTACTACATTTACTCCCGGCATACTTACACCATCAGCATCTCTCACAACTCCTTTTATAGAAATTGATTGTGCAAATGCACTGAGCGAAAAAAGAAAAAATAGAAATAACAGGCTTAGTGGCCTCATTAAAGTTGTGTTTTTCATGATTAGAATAAATTTTATTTTAAATTCAAAATACGTAGTTTTCAGTAATCATAGAATAGTCTTTATTTTTTCGTAATTTATAATATTAATTGTAGAACAAAGTTATTATTTTTCTGCAATAAACATACAATTATTAAAACATAATCATGACTAAAAGAAAATCATATTATTTTTTACTCAGTTACATTTGGAGAAATGCGACAAATTTGAAAAAACTTACGCATAGGATACTTCAGAGATATTTAATCTTTGAGGTGACAGAAAATATGTCTCTTGTTTCAGGTGTATCAATTTACTAAGTCAATTCCGCTGTACAGAAATAATATTTTTTATGTACAGCGGAATACAATTTCTAATCTTCTACAAAAAACGTATTGCCGGTCACCTGAATCGTTTTTTGAACTACTTTTTTGGCTTCAATGGATTTTTTATCGGGTTGTTTTCCTCCGACAGAAACGATTACTCTTCCTGCCCGTACTTGCGCCACGCTGTTATCGTCGAAAGCAGCCATTTTATCAGGGGTAATGGTAAAACGAACTTCTTTCATTTCGCCTGATTTAAGATGAATGCGTTTGAAACCTTGCAACGAACGGATGGGAACAGGATATTTTGAATCGGGTAAAGAAATATATAATTGTACAATTTCATCGCCATCCTGTTTTCCGGTGTTCTTTACATTCACGGCTAATTGAATATGATCTCCTGCTTTAATTTCGGTAGGAGCTTGCGTTATAGCATATTCGAAAGTGGTATAGCTCAATCCAAAGCCAAACTCGTAAAGTGGTTCACCTTTAAAGTAACGATAGGTTTTGCCGGTCATATTATAATCATCGAAAGCCGGAATTTGGTCAATCGATTTGTAAAATGTCAGTGGCAAACGACCAGCCGGGTTATAATCACCGAAAAGTACATCAGCAATTGCTGTTCCTCCTGCTTGACCTGGATACCAAGTTTCAAGAATAGCAGGAATATGTTCATTTTCCCAGTTGAAAGCCACCGCACTACCATTGAGCAATACCAACACGGTTGGTTTACCTAGTTTGTAAATTTCTTTTATCAACTCGGTTTGCGTAGCGGGAAGTTTAACATCCAGGCGGTCACCTCCCGAAAAACCATCCACTTTCACTTTCATTTCTTCTCCTTCGAGCAAAGGACTTAATCCCATGCACAGAATCACCACGTCAGACGATTTAGCTAACTCAATGGCTTCCTGTTTCAAATTGGGTTTAGGTTTGCTCCACAACAAACGCATAATAGCATATTCGGTATTGTTTTGGAAGTATTCTACCCGGATTTTGTATTTTTTTCCGGCTTCGAGTGTCATCAATTCATATTCCTTATGGGGTTGATGAATATCATTCCATTTAGTCACCAGTTTATCATCCAAATATAAATTGAATCCCGAGAAACCTTCGGCACCGAGAGCATATTCACCACTAACGGTTGGAACTAATACACCCGACCATTTAGCCGAAAATTTATCATATTTCATATCGGGGTAAGGCGCTTTTGTACGCCAAACAAAGTCCAGATTGGCGTCTATACGATTGTGTTTGGATTTTCCT
>Ga0209123_1002453_pt1 | contig 15656 bp, 14 predicted proteins | sample BarGraIncu00431A_FD_184500 | JGI IMG/M metagenome (GOLD analysis project Ga0209123, IMG submission 184500) | Arctic peat soil microbial communities from Barrow, Alaska, USA - Barrow Graham LP Incubations 004-31A (SPAdes) (version 2) | ecosystem: Environmental > Terrestrial > Soil > Wetlands >...
ACCGGGATGGACAAACCTCTGGTGCACCAGTTGTCACGCCAGTGGCATCGCTGGGTAGCTATGTTTGGAAGGGATAAACGCTGAAAGCATCTAAGCGTGAAGCCCACCCTGAGATGAGATTTCCCATTACTCGCACGTAAGTGCGATGTAAGTAAGACTCCTGGAAGAACACCAGGTTGATAGGTTAGAGGTGTAAGCATGGTAACATGTTCAGCTGACTAATACTAATAAGTCGAGGGCTTGACCAAGATAAAAGTAAAAATAAAGCGAAAACACTGTGCAATTTTCAGAGAATATTTATATTCTCAATCTGGTGATTATGGCCTGAAGGTAACACCCGTTCCCATACCGAACACGAAGGTTAAGCTTCAATGCGCCGATGGTACTGCAGGGGTGACCTTGTGGAAGAGTAGGTCGTCGCCAGATTAAAATATTCCGCGATAGCTCAACGGTGGAGCACTCGGCTGTTAACCGATAGGTTGAAGGTTCAAATCCTTTTCGCGGAGCCATTTTTTTAATAAAATAAGTAAAGTATATAAAAGCTAGTTAATGGCTTTTTTGTTTTATAGAGAATTATTAAGTTTAAATACATAAAAAAGTATCGATAATTTTATATTATCGATACTTTTTTATGCTTAGATATTACGAATATAAAGAGAACAGAAATATATTATAATAATTACGCATATTTTACCTAAAATTACAAAACCTAAAGTTAAATATAGCAAAGAAGGGAGAATTAAATGTCTGAATATAGATTAGACATTCCTGGAGATATTAACTTAAGTGATTATAGTAGCATTCATGATTATATGGGTATAATAGAGAGAAATGATAAGTTGATAATTACTTCAAAAATGAAAAACCCTGAAGAGATGAAAATATTATGCAAAATGCTAGAAAATAGTTCTTTTACAGTTGTAAACCAAGGTGATATAGGTAATGGCGAGTATTATATTACATCTCAAAAGGGAAGATAAAATTATATTATAATATTAGCCTAATATTTAAATATTTTAAAAAGGGCAAATGTCGCAAGCTCGCTTCCCACATTTGTTCTTTTGTCATGTAAAAAACTTTAAAATATCATGATAACATTTGATAAGACTCTCACTATGAGTATTATACTGTTCTAATAAAAAATCATTGAATTTCTTTAGACTCAGTGATATCTTAGAAAGAGGATTAAGATATAAAAAATATAATATTTTTGTATTTATTTATAAACATTCATGGGGGGATTAAAGTGAAAAAGGTATTATTTAGTACAAATAGAAATAATCTATGTGAGGAATTAGAAGAAAATTCTATAACGTTAATGTTTGCAGGTCAGGCACCATATAAATCAGCAGATGAAACATATGCATTCACTCCAAATAGGAACTTTTATTATTTAACGGGTATTGATAGGGAGAAAATGATCTTAATGTTAGTGAAAACAAATGGTAAAGTTGAGGAAACTTTGTTTATACAAAAGAGTGATCCTGTTATGGCTAGATGGGTTGGAGAAAAAATGCCTGGAGATGAAGCAAAGGAAATTTCAGGTATAGAAAACATTAAATTTGTGGAAGAATTTGAAGAAGTTCTTGGATCCATTTTGGATAGAACGAAAATAGACCATTTATGTTTGGATCTTGAAAGACAAGAGTTTAATATATCGATGGCTACATCACAAAGGTTTGCTAAGGTTGTAATTGAAAGGTATCCTTATTTAAGAATAAAAAATATATACCATGAAATAGCTAATCTTAGACTTATAAAATCACAAGAAGAAATTGAATTAATCAGGGAAGCTATAGATATAACGGATAGAGGCATAAAAGAGCTAATGAAGAATTCTAAGGTAGGTATGAAAGAGTATCAAATAGAGGCTTACTTTGATTTTACATTGAAAAGTAGCGGAGTAACAGACAATGCTTTTCAATCTATTGTAGCTTGTGGCAAAAATGCTACTGTACTTCATTATGTAAAAAATAATAGTGAACTGCAAGATGATGAATTAGTGCTACTTGACTTAGGAGCTCAATATAAATATTATAATGCAGATATAAGTCGTACATTCCCTGTCAATGGTAAATTTACTGAGAGGCAAAAACAAATATATAATGTTGTATTAAGGGCACAAGAAGCTGTAATAGCAATTGCGAGGCCAGGCATAATGTTTTCAGTTTTAAATGAAACGGCTAAAAAAGTACTTGGAGAAGGATGCATAGAATTAGGTCTTATTAAAGAGGCTAGTGAACTATCTAAGTATTATTTCCACGGTGTGAGCCATTATTTAGGGTTAGATACCCATGATGTAGGAAATCGCAGCATAGAATTGAAAGCCGGAATGGTATTTACTAATGAACCAGGGCTTTATATAGAAGAAGAAAACATTGGAATTAGAATAGAAGATGATATATTAATAACAGAAGACGGATGTGAAAATCTTTCAAAACAAATTATAAAAACAGTAGAAGAAATCGAAGAATTTATGGTAAAGTAAGTTTTTCAAAACGATTTTAAGTAATCCAAGTAGTAATTTTAAAATTACTACTTATTTTTTCGAGTAGACTTATTTTCTTATTTTAGTGGGTAAGTTTTTATTTTGCTCTAATTTATAAGGAAAATAGAATAAAATATTTGATATTAATATTATCAGACTATTTTATTGTAAGCATTTTAGGGATGTTTTTCTATTGAATAATATAATTACATAAAGCTATAGAATTATGCAATAATTAGGATAAAATTGGGCATAATCAAAGGTAGAAGTAAATTCATTGCAAGTGAGGTGTTTGAATATGATGTTTAATAGATTTACAGAAAGGGCACAAAAGGTTTTGGTGTATGCTCAAGAGGAAGCAGGGGAATTAAGGCATGGTTATGTTGGAACGGAGCATATACTTTTAGGAATTCTCAAAGAACAGGATGGTGTGTGCAAGAAATCATTAAATGATATGAAAATTTCATCCGAGGGGGTAAAAAAATTAGTATTAGAGTACGAGGGTCAAGGGGATGTAGAAATGCGAAGAAGCGAAATACCGCTGACACCAAGAACGAAAAGGTTATTAGAACTGAGTCTTTTAGAAGCGAGAAATTTAAATCACAATTACATTAGTCCAGAACATATTTTACTCGCTTTAATTAAAGAATCAGAAGGGGTAGCATATACAATTTTAGCTAACTTAGGAGCAGATTTCGGTAAACTAAAAAATGATATATTAAATAATTGGTGTTCTGAAGATACTCCAAAGGGAAGTTCATCAAAAGAAAAAGAAAAACAAGGAACTCCAAATTTAGAACGTTTTGGTAAAGATTTGACTGAGATGGCAAGAGAAGGAAAACTTGATCCTGTTATAGGAAGGGATAATGAGACTCAGAGGCTTTTAGAAATTTTATGTAGAAGAATGAAGAATAATCCATGCCTCATAGGAGAGCCAGGTGTGGGGAAAACGGCTATAGCAGAAGGGCTCGCTCAAAGAATAGCTTCTGGTAGCATTCCTGAAATTTTAAAAGGCAAAAGAGTTATAACTTTAGACATACCTTCAATGGTTGCAGGTTCCAAATATAGAGGAGAGTTTGAGGAAAGGCTTAAAAAGGTTATGAAGGAGATAGTGGTATCAGGAAATGTTATTATTTTCATAGATGAAATTCATACTATCATCGGAGCAGGAGGTGCTGAAGGAGCTATTGATGCTTCAAACATATTAAAACCAGCTCTTGCTCGTGGGGAGCTTCAATGCATAGGTGCAACAACTATAGATGAGTATAGAAAACACATTGAGAAGGACTCAGCGCTTGAAAGAAGGTTTCAACCCATAATTGTAGGCGAACCTAGTAAACAGGAAGCAGTTGATATATTAAAGGGCTTAAGAGATAAGTATGAAGCACATCATAGAGTTAAAATTACCGATGGTGCAATTGAGGCAGCTGTTAATTTATCGCATAGATATATCTCTGATAGATATTTACCTGATAAAGCAATAGATCTTATAGATGAAGCAGGTTCAAAGGTAAGGATTAGAAATTTGACTGCTCCGCCAAATTTAAAAAGTTTAGAGGAGGAAATAGATAAAATCTCTAAAGAGAAGGCTGATGCTATATCAGTTCAGGATTTTGAAAAGGCTGCTAAAACAAGAGATACCGAAAAACAATTAAAAGATAAATTATATAACTTTAAAAACAATTGGAAAACTCAAAATCAAGCTGATGAACTAATTGTTTCAGAAATTGAGATTGCAAATGTTGTATCCAAATGGATTAATATACCTATTGAAAAATTGACTGAAAAAGAATCCGAACGACTATTAAAGCTCGAGGAGGTACTCCATACTAGGGTGATAGGACAGAATGAGGCAGTTAAATCTATTTCAAGAGCTATAAGACGCGCAAGGGTAGGGTTAAAGGACCCCAAGAGACCTATAGGTTCTTTTATATTTTTAGGACCAACAGGTGTGGGGAAAACGGAATTATCTAAAGCACTAGCTGATGCTATGTTTGGTGATGAAAATAACATGATAAGAATAGATATGTCTGAATATATGGATAAACATACAGTTTCAAGGCTCATGGGATCTCCACCAGGATATGTGGGGTTTGATGAAGGCGGTCAATTGACAGAGAAGGTTAGAAGAAACCCATATTCAGTTATACTTTTTGATGAAATAGAAAAAGCTCATCCAGATGTAGTTAATATTTTGTTGCAAATATTAGAAGATGGAAGACTAACTGATGGAAAAGGGAAAACAATAGATTTTAAAAATACAGTAATTATAATGACATCAAATGTAGGTGCATCCACTTTAAAAAAGCAGAAGTATCTGGGATTTGACACAAAAGAAAATGATGTAAACTCAGAATATGAAAAAATGAAAGAAAATATAATGGAGGAGTTAAAACTTTCTTTTAGACCGGAATTTTTAAATAGAATAGATGATATTATTGTATTTCATTCACTAGAGCAGGAAGACTTATATAAAATAGTGGAATTGATGCTCGAGGTGGTAAAAGAGCGCCTTAAAGAACTTGAAATTAATATAAGTTTTGATGAGGAGACAAAGAAACAGTTAGCTAAGGCTGGACTTAACACTACCTATGGAGCAAGGCCGCTAAGACGAGAGATTACGAAACTCGTTGAAGATAAGATTTCGGAAGAAATACTTAAGGGGAGTATTATCAAAGGAGATAATGTTAGTGTTATTATGGAAAATAGTCAATTAATTTTTAGAACTTCACACATTTAATGTTGTTTATATATAGTAAAAAGTATATAATTAGAATGAATATTTTTATTCAAAACCACTCTTGAGTGGTTTTTTGATTTATAGAAAGATGAAAATATTAATATTATAGAAACAAATTCATTAGAAAATATTATAAGTAAGATTTTTTAATAACACTATTTATTAAGTAGGGAGAAAAAGATGAGAGAAGAGAAAAGCAAGGAATTAATGAATATACTAAAAAGAATGGCACCAGGGACTTCTCTTAGAGAAGGACTTGAAAATATACTAAGAGCTAAAACTGGTGGGCTTATTGTTTTGGGAGACGGTAAGGAAATATTAGATATTGTAGATGGTGGATTTAGAATAAACGCTGAATATAGTCCAGCATATATATATGAGCTAGCTAAGATGGATGGAGCAATAGTCATAAGCAGTGATTTGAAAAAAATATTATATGCTAATACTCAACTTATGCCAAGCCCTACAATACCTACGTATGAAACCGGAACAAGACACAGAACCGCACAGAGAATAGCTAAGCAAGCAGGATGCGTTGTTGTTGCTATATCACAAAGAAGAACTATAATAACTGTTTATAAAGATGACATAAAATATGTTTTAAGAGATAGCGGTGTTATTTTAGCAAAGGCTAGTCAAGCTATATCGACCTTAGAAAAATATGTTTCAGTGCTTGAGCGAGTAGTTAGTAATCTAAATATTTTAGAATTTCAAGATTTAGCTACCTTGTTTGATGTTATAACTTCAATACAAAGAACAGAAATGGTTATGAGAATAGTTGGAGAAATTGAAAGATACATATGTGAACTGGGAAATGAAGGTAGACTAATTTCAATGCAACTAAATGAATTAATTAGAAGTGTTGAAGAGGATGGAATACTATTGATAAGGGATTATTGCCAAAGTGGTATGGATTATATGAAAATGTATAGACAAATAGAAAATATGAGTCCAGAAGAACTATTAGATTTAGATTTTATTTCTAAAATTATTGGATATATAGGTGTTCCTCTAGTGGATACTTTAATTTCTCCAAGAGGATATAGAATGTTAAATAAAATACCTAGAATTCCTGCAAATGTTATAGATAACTTAGTTAAGCATTTTAGAGAATTAAAAGCTACAATGGAAGCTTCTTATGAGCAACTGGACAGCGTAGAAGGTATTGGTGAAGCAAGGGCTAAGGCTATTAAAAATGGACTAAGAAGGTTAAAAGAACAATTTATGATAGATAAGCAAATATAGCACAAAATAAGGTTGACTTATTTTGTGCTATATTTTCTATCTCATAGTATATTTACCCAATGTATTAATTTTATTGTATTCTTTTAGAAGAATGTCATATAAATTTAAGTCCAAAAGGTTACATAGCGAAGTAATATAAAAAAGATTGTTTCCTAGTTCTCTTTCAATAACTTCTCTACAGTTCTCACAAAGCTCACCTTGCACGTGGTCAACATGTGTTGAGTTTGGGGTGTCGAAATCCAAGTTTTCTATATTAGCAGGAGTATATTGCTTTGCTTCCACGTTTATACAGCCACAGTTGGTAATAGATTTTGCAACAGCTCTATTAACTCTAGCCTCAGATTCTTGAAGTTTAGTGATTATATCTAAAATACTTCTATGCCGCAATAGGGATTCATCCACAGAATTTTGAAAATTATCAAATATACAATCTTTCATTAAGTTCAACTCCTTATAAATATTTTAATAACTACACTATCTTAATTATAGGATTTACATTATGTTTTTGTCAATAAATTAAGTACGCATTTCACCCTATGAATATATAATAAATCAACAGGAGTTTTATTAATAGGGGGATGTTATGTTAAATATTGGTCAAAAGATATTTATAGCAGATTATGGCGCCGGATATATACAGGATATAGATATAAAAGAATCAGCCAATATAAAATACAAATATGTAAATATATATCTTTTATTAGATGATATGAATTTTTTAATCCCAATAGATAAAATTGAGAATCATAAAATAAGAAATATTTTAAAAAGTGAAGAATTAGAAAAAATTTTAAGTACAATATCAAATGAAGCTACAGGAATAGAAAGCAACTGGAATAACAGATATAGAAGTAATAAGAAAAAAATTCAAAGCGGAAATACACTAAAAATGTGCGAGGTAATTAGGGATTTATACTATTTAAAGAAGAAAGATATGCTTCCACCAGGAGAGGTAAAGATTTTAGAAAGAGTTGAAGGATTGGTTGCCAGTGAAATAATGTTAGTTATTGGGGTTACTATGGAGCAAGCATTGTGTAAAATAAGAAATTTAGTTTAACAATTTGTTAATTCTATGCCATATTTTATTGAAATACACAAGTTTATAGTATATATTAGATAATAACAGGATATAAATTCAATTAAGTGTTAATAATCTAAAAGGAGGTGAAGTTTTTGCTAAAAATAATATTAAGAGGACTTTTTACAATCATAGGACTAATTATAGGATATTTAATAGGGGGTATGCTCCTAAGCACAAGCTATTTAGGTGGACTTAGTTATTTTAAAAATGGTGCAATTCAAGGAATAATATTCATTATTTTTTCTGCCTTAATTTTTGGAGTTGTTTTATTTTTAATATCTCCTATACTCATATCTTATATAATGAAATTTATGGATTATGTGGAGAAAAGCACACAAAAGATGCCAACTGCTCAAATTATATTTGGAACAGGTGGAGCAATATTAGGGCTTGTAATTGGATCTTTGTTTGCAGGGTTATTTAAATATCAATCTCTTATATGGAATATTTTTGCTGTCATTTTTACAGTTATAATAGCAGCCTTAGGAGCAGACATTTGCGCTAGAAAAAGTGAAGAAATATTATCTTTATTTACAAGTATTAAAAGGAAAGATGGATTTAAAGATAAAAAAGTTAAGGGGTTTACTAATGAAAACCCAAAGGTACTAGATACATCAGTAATAATTGATGGTAGGATATTTGATATTTGTCAAACAGGTTTTGTTGAGGGACCACTCGTAATACCCACTTTTGTTTTAGAAGAACTTAGGCATATCGCTGATTCGTCAGATGGGCTTAAGAGGAATAGGGGAAGAAGAGGGCTGGACATACTAAATAAAATTCAAAAGGAATTAAATATAGAAGTTGAGATTTGGGAGAAAGATTTTCCGAATATTGCAGAAGTAGATAGTAAACTTCTGAAATTAGCTCAGGTTTTGAACGGGAAAGTAATTACAAACGATTTTAATCTTAACAAGGTAGCTGAATTCCAAGGAGTTCCAGTTTTAAACATTAATGAACTTGCAAATGCAGTAAAACCAGTAGTACTACCGGGAGAAGAAATGAAGATACAAGTGATGAAAGATGGAAAAGAATCAGGTCAAGGAATAGCTTATTTAGATGATGGCACAATGATTGTTGTTGAAGGTGGAAGACGTTATATTGGTGAAAATATAATTGTTATTGTAACATCAGTACTTCAGACAGCTGCAGGAAGAATGATTTTTGCTAAAAATAAGGACTCTTTAGTGAAAAGTTAACATATTACGTAAGAGAGGTTTTTTATGAGTAGGAATTGTGCCATAATTTTGGCTGCGGGCACGGGAAGGCGGATGGGTGAATCTATTAATAAGCAATACCTAAATATTAATAAACATCCCATTTTGTATTATACTCTAAGAGCTTTCTCCCAAAGTGATTGTATAGATGACATTATAGTAGTTGTTGCACAAGGAGAAGTGGACTATTGCAAAGACGAAATAATAAAAAAATATAATTTCTTAAAGGTAAAAGATGTAGTTATTGGTGGAAAAGAAAGACAAAATTCCGTGCTAAATGGTCTAAAGGCTGTATTAAATTGCGAAATCGTACTTATTCATGATGGGGCAAGACCTTTTGTAGACCAAGCTACTATTAAAAGTGCGGTCATTTTTGCCAATTTATACGGAGCTTGTGCTTGTGGTGTACAGCCTAAGGATACTATTAAGATAAAAGATTCTTCTGGATTTTCCCTAGAAACACCAAGAAGAGAAACACTTTTTTGTGTTCAAACACCTCAAGCTTTTAAGTATAATCTTATATTTGATTGTCATAAAAAAATAAATGATGAGGGCATTAAGGTAACTGACGATACAATGGTTGTTGAGAAATACGGCAATAAGGTATACCTTTATGAAGGTAGTTACAATAACATAAAGGTTACAACACCAGAGGATTTAGAAGTTGGGAGACAAATACTAGAAAAGTTTCACAGTTGACACAATAACATTTAATGTGTATATTATTAGTAACTATAAAAAATATTTTATACAAATAAATATTAGGCAATGAAGAAGAATAGTAGAGGCCAATTTACAGAGAGAAAATACTAGGTTGAGAGATTTTCAAAGGTTTTGAACCAGCTTTGGAGCTGTAGAAAAACTATCGGTAGTATATATCGGTAAAAATGAGATCAAATTTAGGTGGTACAGCGATATAACTCGCCCTAAAACAGGGTGAGTTTTTTATTTTTTTTGTAAAACTATTATTTTGAAAAAGACTAAATACAATATTAAAAACAAATAGGAGATAAAATATATAAGGAGGAATATTTATGAGATTATCAAAAATGTTAATTAGTACACTAAGAGAAGTACCAGCTGAGGCAGAAATAGCAAGTCATCAATTAATGTTAAGAGCTGGGATGATAAGAAAATTGGCCTCGGGTGTATATAATTATATGCCATTTGGGTTAAAAGTAATAAAAAAGATTGAAGACATTGTTAGATCAGAAATGGAAGGAGCAGATGCACAAGAGTTATTAGCATCAGCCTTAGTTCCAGCAGAATTATGGATAGAATCTGGCAGATGGGATGCTTATGGAGCAGAGATGTTTAGATTAAAAGATAGAAATGAGAGAGAATTTTGTTTAGGACCTACACATGAGGAAGTATTTACAGATATAGCTAGAAATGAAATTAAATCTTATAAACAACTACCATTGAATTTATATCAAATTCAAACAAAGTATAGAGATGAGCGAAGACCAAGATTTGGTGTTATGAGATCAAGAGAATTCATAATGAAAGATGCTTATACTTTTGATGCAAACAATGAGGGACTAGATATATCTTATAATAAAATGTATGATGCCTATAATAATATTTTCAAAAGGTGTGGACTTACATGTAAGGCAGTAGAAGCTGATTCTGGTGCAATGGGAGGTTCTGGTTCAGCAGAATTTATGGTTAAATCTGAAGTGGGTGAAGATGAGGTAGTTTTCTGCACATCATGTAGCTATGCAGCAAATATGGAGAAGGCTCCAGGAACTCCAGAGATCATGGAAAAAGAAGAACTTAAAGAGCTTAACAAAATATCAACTCCTAATGTAAAAACTATAGAGGATTTAGAGAAGTTTTTTAATACTACAGCTAAAAGGTTTGCTAAAACTCTTATCTATAAAGCTGATAATAGAGTAGTTGTTGTTGTTCTCCGTGGAGACAGACAGTTAAATGAGACAAAAGTGAAAAATGCAATAGGCGGAGCACTTGAATTTGAAATGGCAGATGTTGCTACAGTAATGGCAGCAACTTCAGCAGTTGTAGGATTCGCAGGCCCAATTGGTATTGTGGCTGATGTAGTTTTAGTAGATAATGAGGTAGTTAACATGTTTAATTTTATAGTTGGTGCAAATGAGACGGGATTTCATTACGAAAATGTTAATTACGGAAAAGACTTTAAGGGTTTGGTTGGCGACTATAGAAATGTTATTGAGGGAGATAAATGTACTAAATGTGGATCAGCTCTTACAATTGCTAGAGGTGTAGAGGTAGGACACATATTTAAATTAGGAACTAAATATTCTGACGCTATGAGTGCAACATTTATAGGCCAAGATGGAAAAAACAAACCTTTAGTTATGGGAAGTTATGGTATAGGTATCAATAGAACAATGGCAGCTATTATAGAGCAACATCATGATGAAAATGGTATAAATTGGCCGATGTCAGTAGCTCCATACCAGATTGTTGTAGTTCCAGTATCTATAAAAGATGAAGAGCAGATGAGAATTGCAGAAGAAATTTATAACAACCTAAAAAAAATAGGTGCAGAGGTTCTTATGGATGATAGAAATGAGAGAGTTGGAGTTAAATTTAAGGATTTAGATTTAATTGGAATTCCAATTAGAATTACTGTAGGTAAAAAGATTTCTGAAGGTAATGTTGAGTTTAAATTGAGAAATGATGGAGAAAATCAAATAGTTGAAATAAATTCGGTTATTGATAGAGTTAAAGAAGAATTTAAGAATAATAACATAACATTATAGATTTCATTTGAGACTAGTAGTAAGCTATGGCTATAGATATTTCTATAGCCATAAAAACTAATATCTATATTATAAGACATCATAGACTAGTTATTTTAACATCCAAAATGATTATTTAACATAGAGATGTCCAGTATATATAAAGGAGAATAAGAATGGAATTTAATATGCTAAAGGGTAAATTTACAATAAATCAAGTTAACCAGTTAAATCCATTAGTTCTAGCATTAGTTGGAGATGCAATTTACGAGGTGTTTATTAGAGCCTACCTTATAGAAGAAAATAGAGATATGAATGTTCATAAAATTCATGTCAAAGCAGTTGAATATGTAAAAGCACATGCTCAAAGTGAGTATATGAAATTATTAATAGAAGATTTAAATGAAGAAGAACTCAGAATATTTAAAAGGGGTAGAAATTCAAAAAGTGGAACCACTCCTAAAAATGGAGATTTGAATGAATATAAATGGGCCACAGGATTTGAAGCTTTAGTAGGGTTTTTATATTTAAGTGAAAAAAATGAAAGATTAAATCAGATCTTTGAAAAAATTATAAACATTAAGTTAGGGGATGAGTAATTATGCTTAAGGTTAAATTAATTGAACATACACCAAATCCAGAAAAAGTCATAGCAGCAGCAGCTAAACTTTGTTATAGCGCTGTAGGGGTTGATGAAATAATGGAAAATTTGGATGAGAAAAGAACATCTAAATTGCTTGATATGTTAATGTCTTATGGACATCATTCACCAATAGAACATGTTAGCTTTACTTTTGCAATTGAAGGGATATCTAGAAGCCTTACTCATCAATTGGTTAGACATAGAGTAGCATCGTATTCTCAACAGAGTCAGAGATATGTAAAGCTAGAACAATTTGAATATATAATTCCACCAAATATTGAAAAAGATGCTGGAGCAAAAGAAATATTTATAGAGTCTATGAACCGGGTCCAAGAAGATTATAATAAATTAGTTGAGATATTGTGTAAAAATGAATTAACTAATATTATAACAGAATATTTAAGTACTAGTAATTTAAAAAATATTGAAGAAATTGATGAAAAACAGTACAGGATGCTTAAGGGTAAAGCTGAAAAAAAGGCGATTGAAGATGCAAGATATGTATTTCCAAATGCTTGCGAGAGTAAAATAATAGTTACCATGAATGCTAGAGAATTAATTCATTTCTTTAATCAGAGATGTTGCACTAGAGCTCAATGGGAAATACGCAGGATGGCAAAAACAATGCTAATGCAGGCTAGAATTGTTGCCCCTGAACTATTTAAATATGCAGGACCTAGTTGTGTTAATGGCCCATGTCCTGAAGGTAGCATGAGTTGTGGTAAAATACTAGATATAAGAAAAGAATATAGAACTAAATAGATAAAGCGAGAGAGGTATTTAATATGAGCGATAACAAAAAATATCAAGGGAATAAAGGTAATAGCAGATTTTCAAATAGTAAAGATGATAAAAGTGTTACAACTTTTAAGCGAGGTAAAACTAGCGAACATGGCGCTAAAGAAAGTAGAGAATTTGTAAGCAACAAGGACGATAAAAACAAAACATTTACTAGAAAACCTAAACAAAGCACCGAGAATGTAAAAGAAGTTAAAAAAACTAGGGAGAGAGGGGACATAAATCCTAAAAATACTAATGATAATGCTTTGGTTGAACCTAAAATTATAAGAGAAGACTTAATTGAAGGCAGAAATGCAGTTATAGAAGCCCTAAAATCAGATAGAACAATAGAATATATTCTTATTTCTAAAGGTGATATGGTAGGATCTATAAGTGTGGTATTAGCATTAGCCAAAGAAAAGGGCATTGTTACTAAAGAAGTAGACAGAAGAAAGCTTGATCAAATGTCACAAACTTCATCACATCAAGGAGTAATTGCTGTAGTAACTCCATATAAATATTTTGAATTAAATGACATATTTAATTGCGCAAAGGAAAGAGGAGAAAAACCTTTTATAATTATACTAGATGAAATAGAAGACCCTCATAATTTCGGATCTATTATAAGAACCGCAGAGGTATGTGGAGCTCACGGCATAATAATACCTAAAAGAAAAAATGTAGGAGCTACACCAACAGTGTATAAAACATCAGCTGGTGCAATTGAACATATGAAAATAGTAAAAGTGACTAATATAAATGCAACGATAGAAGAATTAAAAGAACGTGGAGTATGGGTTTATGGTGCGGATATGGAAGCCGAAAATTATATTTTTGATACAGATTTAACTGGTGCTGTAGCTCTTGTCATTGGAAGTGAAGGTAGAGGGATTACGAAACTTACAAAGGAAAAATGCGATGTACTAGTTAAAATACCCATGGTTGGTAAAATAACATCTTTAAATGCATCGGTTGCGGGTGGTATAATAATGTATGAAATTATGAAACAAAAGATTAGATGAGATAAATTGTGAAAATAATTTTTGTTGATGGGTATAATGTCATAAATAGCTGGCCTAATCTTAAAAAGATTAAGGAACAGAGTTATGAGTCGTCAAGGCAAAAGCTTATAGGCATTCTTCAAAACTACTCAGCATTTAAAGGGTATAAAATATTTATAATATTTGATGCACAAATGGTTAAAGGTAGCATCCAAAAAAAAGAAAAACAAGGGAATGTAGTAGTGATTTTCACAAAAGAGGGCGAAACTGCGGATAGTTACATTGAAAGAACGATTGATAGCATTGGACGAAAATCAGAAGTTTGTGTTGTTACATCAGACTCCTTAGAGCAGCAAGTTGCATTTCAGCGAGGGGCCATTCGAATGTCTTCTATTGAGTTTTATCACGAAGTGATTGCTACCCAAGAAAAAATCAAGTTAAGGATAGAAAAGAAGTATATAGGAAAAAGAAATTGGATAGAAGAGAGAATAGATAAGGAAACACTGGAAAAACTTGAAAAAATAAGAAGGAGCCATTGAATTTTCTTGACTATATAAATTGCTCTAAGGTATAATAATTTATATGTCACATGGTTGGTGTGGAGGGGATATTTGTTGGAAAAAATCATTAGAGCTAGTGGGGATATTTTACGATTTGAAGAAAGATTGGATGAAGAAGTAGTTATTGAAGCACAAAATAGAAATGTTCGTGCACAAGAATATTTAATTAATAAATACAAGAATTTTGTTAAAGCAAAGGCAAAATCATATTTTTTGATAGGTGCTGATAAAGAGGATATTTACCAAGAGGGAATGATAGGCCTCTATAAGGCTATTAGAGATTTTAAGGCTGATAGATTATCTTCTTTTAGGGCTTTTGCAGAAATTTGTGTTACAAGGCAAATAATAACAGCAATTAAAACAGCCACTCGTCAAAAACACATCCCCCTAAATACATATATATCATTGAATAAACCAATATATGATGAGGAATCAGACAGAACATTGTTGGATGTGCTATCAGGTGCTAAAATTACTGACCCCGAGGAGCTAGTTATAAGCCGCGAAGAAGTAATAAGCATTCAAAATGAAATTGGAGAAGTTTTATCAGAACTCGAGATGGAAGTTCTTATGTCATACTTAGATGGTAAATCTTATCAAGAGATTGCCTGTGATTTAGATAGGCATGCAAAGTCTATTGATAATGCTCTACAAAGAGTAAAAAGAAAGTTAGAAAAATGTCTAAGTAAAAGATAAAAATATATTGACAAATGAAATAAACAATAGTAAAATTAATAACTGGTGTATAGCTTTAAGTTGTATGTCAGCGGGAGTAGCTCAGTGGTAGAGCACCAGCTTCCCAAGCTGGGTGTCGCGGGTTCGAGACCCGTTTCCCGCTCCAAAATTAAATGCCCATATAGCTCAGTCGGCAGAGCGTCACCTTGGTAAGGTGGAGGTCACCGGTTCAATTCCGGTTATGGGCTCCATAAATACTAAGGCTTTACAATACACTAGGATGAGTTTACTAGCGCGAAAGTGTAATTATATAAACAAGGAGGAATTCAAAATGGCAAAGGTGAAATTCGAAAGAAACAAGCCACACGTAAATATTGGAACAGTAGGACACGTAGATCACGGCAAGACAACATTAACAGCAGCAATAACTGCAGTACTCGCAACAAAGGGGTTAGCAGAAGCGTCAAGATTTGATCAAATTGATAAAGCACCAGAGGAAA
>Ga0209123_1002454_pt1 | contig 15652 bp, 16 predicted proteins | sample BarGraIncu00431A_FD_184500 | JGI IMG/M metagenome (GOLD analysis project Ga0209123, IMG submission 184500) | Arctic peat soil microbial communities from Barrow, Alaska, USA - Barrow Graham LP Incubations 004-31A (SPAdes) (version 2) | ecosystem: Environmental > Terrestrial > Soil > Wetlands >...
TGACTGCTTCCCTTTGCGGTTAACAGTGCAGTACCGACTTCTCTTGTTCCGTACAAAACCCTGTATTGCCTTCCTGCCAACTTAATCCCGGATGCCATGTAAACAGTAATCAGGTTTCCTTTACACTTTTAACGAACACAAACGTAACTGCCCGCTTTCGACATCTCCTGTTGCTTTTACGAGACTTCATAGTTGGTTTAATTTATTCAGCTCGACAATACGCACCTTCAAGAATCTTACTCCTCGTTTTTCCTTATCGTTCACCACCGAGGGAGTTTCCGCCCAACGCAGCATAAGGTGGTTTGCAAACTACTCCTGAAAGTCGTCTGCGGAAGACCAATTCCTTTGTTAATGTCTAATGATTCCTCGGCTCAGTTCGCTCGGCTTCGGCTTTCGTTTTATCACCGCTAAAGGGCTTCCATCTTTTGTAAAGCATTCTTCCTGTTTTAAAGGGTTGATTCAAGACACACACGTTCCGCAGCTACCCGAAGGCAGTGACTTTCACCACTGAACCTCCCACGAAGTGCTGCACTTCAAATATACCCTTTCCTGCCGACCAAGCACCAAAACTATGCTGGCAAGTTAGCTTTCGTGTTCAGGTTATCGCCAAAACCTTTTCTTTCCTCGTGTGTCGTATGATTTATAATCGTCCAACTTTTCTGTTTTTATAATTTTTCTGTTTTTGCCTTCTCCGGAGAGTATTGCAAACCCCCACCTTACAGCAACAAAAGCAGGATATCTACTTTCATTTTCTGGTATGAGGTCAAAAACTTCATCAGTATTTTTATTCAGTATTGGCATTAACAGAGTTCTTCTATGCTCAGTTAAACCGCAAGCTTGACTAATCCAGTCATTTTTGTTTATACCAAATGGATTATTGACTTCATCAATTATACCAATATCATCAATATTTATATTCATTGTAGTAAAAGTTTTCATAACAACTTTAAAGTCGAAATTATTTCATCGTGTTTGTATCCTTTTTGCATTATGGTTAAATATCTTAAACAATATGACGCATCAGAACTATTCTTCTAAAAATGAGGACCTAGGCCTGAAAGATGTCAGATTTATTTATGTAAAAATATAGTTTTTAATAACTGTTTTACAGATTATTCCGATTTATTTTCCTGTTTAATATTAAAACAATATTATTCTTCCCCACGAACAAAAAAAGGGAGCTTTTCGCACCCTTTTGTCAAAGATTGATTTGTTCTTCAACCTCGCAGACTTTCACATCCAATGTGCGTTTCATCTATTCGATATTTTCAACTGATCGAACACCTCAATATAACGCTCATCAAATTGGGCAAGTTAAAAGTGATATAATAGGGTATTATTCCAAATATGAGAAGATGGTGGTTACCATGGCATTGAATAAATCACTCTATCATCCTAAAAAGCACAATCCAATTTCAATCATATTTAAAACGTTACAATAATCCTCTATGTTAACTGACAATTATGCAAGGGTCATAAATAAACCTGTTATTGGGGTACACTCGCGTTTAAGCTTTAAAAAGGAAGACGAAATAAATGCTTCAGCTATTTTCAAAACCAAATGAGAAAGACCAATTAAAAATATGTATTCCCTAAAAATATTACCAGAGACGAAAGAGAATCCAAATACGTAATCCATATATCTACATAGATGTATTATTGCTATTTATATTTATGGGATACTAATTTGAATATTTCCTCTGGATGGCGCAAATATGGGTGTATGGTGATACAGCTTAATTTTAATTTGTACCAGTTTATTCGAATCCCATTGTAGCATTCATTATTCATTTGCTCTGAAAAAAGCTTGAATTATTGAGTCTGCCGAAGAGCGGTTCATTGCAAATTCGGATTCTTCCTTGATACTTACAGGTATTAATAGGAATGAAGATAGTCTAAAGGGGAGCGGAATTAGAAAGCTGTTCATTGTGACTCACAATTAGTCGCCCCAAGTATATGGATTTTAAAAGCTTAATGATGTATATTTTAACATCTGATTTTACATCTGGAATAACAAACCAGCATATTTTAACAATGAACGTAACAGAATAATAAAAGTAATTAGAATCACATTAGGGTCTCCAAAGACCCTATTATCCTCTCAAACGAAACAGAATGCTTTATTATAATACGAAAACAATAAACTGGAAGGAATTTATTCAGGAGGCGGTTAAATGTGGTATGGTGGGATATGCCATTGGTAACTATTCTAACCATCTTCGTTAAATTTTATACTAAGTATGTTTTCCCTGTCCTTATCTCAGGAATCAGGAGTCCAGTTAAATATTTCGTGGACTTTCTATACAATTAATCTGCTCCTTTTGTTGATTTATGTGTCAGCAGCACAAGTATTAGTTGAGACCCAAAAAAAATAAAACCTCCCCGATTATCATATTCAAATGTGACAACCAAGGAAATTTTAAAAATATTGATCCTTAACCAGATATTAATATATGGGACTTAACGGCAACTTGTAAAAAAATAAATGTTTTTTAGAGCAACACTTTTATCACCTTCGTCACTTTTAATATTCACAGAGTTAATAAGCACTTGAATAGGTATTTAATATTGACGGTCGTGATTTAGGTGATGCAAGTGATACGTGAAAAACCATTTTATTTTCTGGTTATCTTCTGGATGTCAGGAAAGCAACAACACCAAAGTTCTTTTTCTCTATAATAATTCCTGCTCCACGAATCCTACCAATGAAATTATTTTTATTTAGTGGACTGAACCCCTCCTGTTGGCAATATTCTCGGTATTCAGCATATAGGTTTTGTATTGGCACATAATCATTTGGACTTTTAACATATTCTTCACTTTCAAGAAATAGTTGTACCGTATCCGATTGAATGCGATATTGATCAATTGCCTGGTTAACCGCATCGCAATGGGTAAAGCCCTTTTGTGCCATTAGCCGATTCAGACCTTCCAGAACCCAATTAAACACTCCTGAAAGCTCGTTCTTGATTATCTTAGTGTGAAGTTGCTTATCCTGTTCCTCTTCGGGAATTGTAACATCAAATGGAATGATCAAAAACCGTCTGAAAAAAGCGTTCGTATGTTCAACGTTTCTTGGCAATTCATTACAGTTGAAAATCAGTTTCGCGTACTGCCTTAGTAGGAAAGGTTCCCCATAAGGTAACCTAGCTTCAACAGGTTCCCCAGATACCATAGCTTTGAATATTGCGGTCTGAAGCTTACCGTTAATTTCACTGGCGTAATTTACCAACTTATTAGCCAGCTTAGCTCTAAAATATCCGTTGTCGTTAGTAATACTCTGCAGAGAATAAGAACTTACGTTTTCCTCTCCAAGTAAGGCGTTTACAACTTCAAAAAAGACAGATTTTCCATTTGCACCTGTTCCATAAAGGATTAACGTTTTCTCTTCTTTTAAATAACTGCTACCGTTTTTTATAAAAACATATCCTAAATATTCGGCGAGTACCATCTGTCGTTGCTTCTCAGGCAACACACGATCAAGGTAACTTTGAAATATAGGCGCACCGGCATCAGGATTGTATTCAAATGGTAGCTGGTAAGTAATGAAGTCTGCTCGGTCAAAAGGTCGCAATCTGGTTCCATTTGCAGTAAATTCAAAGGTTCCATTTTGCAGGTTTATGCACACGTTGTCCAGCTTTGTTTCAGATGCACGAAGAAAAGATACGGATAGAAATTGTTTATAAAGTTTATCTCTGAAAAGGAAATGCTTAGCGTCAAATTTGGGTACACCCATTATCAATGCTGCTTCCCCCAAAAAGTTTTGAAATTCGTCATTATCGATATTTGCCCAATATGCACAATTAAAGACATAAATAAAATTGTTGTTTTTGCAAAGTCCCCATTGATTTTTCAGAGCAACCTCTTTCACATTTTCAATTGCTAAAACGAGGTGATGCTTTTCAGTCAATCTCGGGCGATTTTGCTGTTCCAAATCATCTATATTTGGAAATGCTAGTTTTTGAAAATCAATTCGTTCAAATTGATTAATAAGTTCGTTAAGGATCTTGTTATGAGGAATTGGGACAATAACATTCATTTGATCATTAATAGGATCTTGTGTTACTAATGGATCTGAAATAACACCCTCCATAATTTGATCTACTGGAGAATTTTCATTATCTTTGCTCTGCGAAGAATAAGATAACGGGCTGATATCGTGGTTATTTTCCATGATTTAGCCCTTTCTTTTTGTTTATTAAATACTGATCGGCTTCCCTGAATGTTTCTGCTATTATTTCTTTTCGGCCTGACTTAAACATTATTTTGACTTCTGGGCGGGTAGCATTCTGTTTGAATACCTGTTCCCGAGCTTTAGGAAGGGTTATCATCCTTATTACCTCCGGTATTTGAGTGTAGGAATGTCTTTAACTGCCTCCCTGATTTGTGCCTCATCGTATAGAACGCGGGAACCCACGCGGCAACCTTTAATTATTCCGGTGCGGGTGTATTGATTCAGAGTCGGGAGAGAGATTTTTAATAGGGTTGCAACCTCATTCCGGGATAAAAACTTTTGTTTAGGTTCTTTTGTGTTGAGGATGGAAAGTTCCTCACGAATGATTGAGCGGAGAGCGTCAGTAAGTTCGTCAGCACTCACATTTTGGATCAAAGTTGAATTTGTTGTCATATCAAAAAAGGTATTAAATGATTTTTGTCAAATCAACTCCATTTTGATATGTTAATACTTCCGAAATTTCCGAACGGAAGTAAACGGCAATCATTTTCTTTCCTTTTTGATTAAATGAGAAAATATTCTTTCGAACTCATCTCTAGTTGGGTTATATTGCTCATTTCTCTTCATTCTATCAGATATGAAATTTTCTGGTAGTCCAAATTCCCGATAAAAGGTTGTAACATTACTTGTTCTATTTCCTGGTAATAATAGAGGTTGTAACACAGAAAAGGCGCATAATAACTCACTTTTATTTGTTGAAAGACCATGCCATTGTCCATTTTCTGTATACCCCTTAGTTTCAAACACTTGTTTAACGGCTTGGGCGTTATCTTTTTTTATGAATAATCCCTCAAAAGTTGAGGGTTTTAAAACTCTTTTGGATGGTCCAATTAATTCTTCGATTGGTTTATTTGACTCTAGATCCTTGGATTTTAAAAAGATGTCATATAATTGAATAGAAAACAAATACATTCCCAAAAAATCTATAATATCCCATAACTCGGGAACATCGATTCTGTTTTCTTCATGATTAATTTTAAAATCAATAGGGAGGGACAAATAGAAATTAATGTCTACAGAACAGATAAGGACAGACCAAAAAAGTAGTGTGTATTCGTGTTCATGCTCCAAAGGATAAGAGTGAAATTTATTAGTTGGCATATGTTTGTCAAAATTTCCTATACTTTCAAACGCTGACTCGGTTATGACATAAAGGGAACTCCAATCAATATGAAGAGACGTTTTACCCAGTTCTTTATAACTATGATACATCTCTTCCCCAAAATATTCACTTTGAGTTTTATACTTTGAATTACTGATAATAATAAAACCAAGTTTAAGTCGATCAATATGCTGCCTTCTTGCTTTTTCAGAGCATGAAAATGAATACTTAACTAAATAGATAAATCTTGCCTGTTGTACCTCGTAAAGAGTGCCGAACCAAGTAGCGAAATCCTGTGAAAGTAGGTCGATAGATTTTTCCATAATATTACTTGGCGATAGATAAATTATAACCAATAAAGAAAGGATGATTTGAAAGAGTGACTGCGGTTTGTTGTTTTGATACTTTGATGTATTTCAGGAACTCCCTTTCTGTTTGGTGGCCTGAAATCTTCATTATATCAATGGCGGGAATACCTGCCAAATACATATTAGTACAACCGGATCGTCGTGCAGTGTGCGTTTTAATCAGCTCATTTTTAGGAATTGACGTTTTTACCTTCAAACCTCCTTTGTTTTCTTCATGGTTTATTTTCTCCGTGATACCTGCAAGTTCGACAATCTGTTTTATATACGCATTTACCTTTTGTTCGTGGGTTCGTGGTAATGTGTAATCGTATTTCCGTAATATGAAATCAAGTTCCGGCCTGATCGGGATGATACATTGTTCATTCGTTTTTTGCTGGATTATATCAAGAACCTTTCGGCCTGAAAAATCTTTAATGTGACTTTTGGAAAACCTGCTGTAATCGGAAAACCTTTGAGCAGTATAACATCCACACAAAAACACGTCCCGGGCAATCTCATAATTCTTTCGTGCTGATAAATCAAGTTCAAAGATTTTCTTTAATTCTGCCTCATTCAGATAGGCGTTTTCGACCTTTTCAGCCATTGCCTTAAAACTCTTTCTCTGAAATTCGGTATTACTATGAAGTCCTTCATCTTCCGACTGTCTCATGATAACCTTAAGGTGTTTAATGTGCCTTCCAATCGTATTAGGACTGTAATTTTTCGTATTAAAAAACCTCACGAAATCATTATAAAAATCAATCGTTATATCTTTGAAGTTGTAAATCTTAACCGGCCTCAGGGTTTTACCGTTTTTTATCAGTTCTTCCTTCGTTTTGTCGGAATAAATACCACAAAATTCGAGAAACTGAACCTCAAACCCTGTATAGTTTTTAATCGTAGATGCGCGGTACCTGTTACCATCTAAGAGCCGTGTTCCGTTCGTAGCCTCCACAATAAACCGTCTAATGTATTGAATGAGTGTTTCGGATCCCGGTGCCTTCCTATCATAGAACTTGTTTACGACTTTTATTAACCAGTCTTTGGTAATTGCCTCTCCGTTCAGGTTTAACAATTCTTTCAAAACAGAATCTTTTAGGTTCTTGAATTTATCTTCAATATCTACTTTGTCTTGTTCCGTGAATTTTTCATTGTGCAAAATCCTTTGCCTGAAAGTTTGGGTTTTGTTGTTCCAGTATTCGGGGAATACCTTTTCCGGGGATGGGAAAGTAATATCTGAATCCCGGTCTCTGAATCGTAAATACATTGTTGCAAGTTGTCCTTTCTCGGTCGACTTAACGATTAACTTAATGGTTGCCATAATGGGTGGTTTGTTGGTGACGATTCAAAGTTAATCTTTTCTCCAAATTTCCCCATATTTTCCCCACAAATATTTAATCTCATTTAATCTAAACAGTGAGTTCTTTGTGTATAATATTGATTTAATGTATTTTTGTGTCTATAAATAGATAAACTAAATTCGGGTAAATATGACTTTTGGGGTCCGCCATCGACCTCAACCCCTATTAGACTCCTTGATTATCAAGGGGTCTTTTTTTGCTTTATGGCAAATCTTGTGGCAATTATGGCAAATCATAAAAAGTAATCAATTACTCCTATTCAATTAAAACTAAATAAAGAGTAACAATTTACGCATTACTTCGTGTCGCTTATTTTAGTTTCGTTATCTAACGAATTCTTTAATGTTTCCTCATACATCGATTTATAATACTTCATTCCAGCAACGCTCATCTCAATTAAATCTGAATTGGATTTTTCCATTTCTTTAACCCTACCTTCAAGTATTGCTGCTCTATCAAGAAACGTTTCGACCTGATCTTTTAATGCCTGATTTTCTATCCGTAATTGATTCACCAAATCTTCATCTGATTCATCAAAGAACATTTGCCCCCGACCTAAAAATAAATATAACGGATTTACATTCAGTTTCTCCACCATTGCCCATATTGCCTTTGTTGATAGGATACTTGTACCTTCAAGAGCACTGTGGAGTTGAGCTGTAGTTGTATAACCGATCATCTTTGCCAAGTTAGTGGGCTTCGACCCCTGATCTTCTAATGTCCGATAAATCCGTGCAAAATTCTGTGTAATATCTGCGATTACCATGATAGTGTAATATTTTACATCAAAAATAATCATTCCTGATAAATAAAAGTAATAAAATACGTATTATTTTTAAATTATTACTCATCAATAGACAAAGAAAATTTATGGCAGTGACAAACAATGACTGTTAGGTAGAAAATAGAGTTGTTGCAAGGGAACATTTTTAATAGAACCTTTCATTAAAAATGCAAATTGCGAAATTACAGGGTAATTCGAGTCGAGCATCTTTATGCACTAACCAGAAGAAAAGAACTGTCTCCAAAATAGTAACCCTCATCACCAGTAAACACAGACAAAGAAAAACTCTCAAATCTCTATTAGTTCAGTTATTCCAAATGCACAATTTTTGGCATCTGGCGATGCGAAGAAAATGGCAAGCATTATGCTCAATAACAGAGGTCATCCATAAACCTTAATGTTCCACTATACTGATCCCATACACATAGATGATCTGTCCTTAGGTATGATGCTTGAATCATTTCGATAATTAACAGCTTGACGAATTCATATCGCCACCATTTAATTTGCCCTATGAAATCCATGATCCTGTCCAGAACAGCTTCTGTAAAATCATTTATAGCCATGACACAAATCCAGATTGCAAATGATCACTGATACGTCACATGGTTTAGGATTTCCGATATTGGTTCAAGACTTAAGCTTTATGCTTAATTTATCGGACGAATCCAATATCTTAATGGATGAGTCATTTCCTGTCGATGTGCGGGCATTGCGTATACAGATCCTATTCGATCAATATACGCAATAGCTTTTTAATTTTGTCACGTTTACATGGGGTATTCGATCCATACACACAACCTAAAACTATTTCTTACTCCTGTAGAATTCATAGAAATACGAGTAATAGATTGCGAGTGATCCATTGATTAGGCAATTACTGCGGGGTAATCAATACGAGATATTCTGAAGCCATATTTTTCCAGTATCAATACCCATGGGTACTTATGTCCTCTGTGATCAATTCAAAGGCTATACCAATGCAGCAAGACCACTGAGCTGACCCATACATTACTGCCAAAACATATGATCGGATTAAAAGTATGAAGGAATAGCTTGATATTTTTTCAATAAAAATGACAGCATTTATGTTTTTTATTGTTTCCTTTGGTATTAATAAGCATAAATTATGATCTACGTAAATAACCACAATTGGATGGAATGCACCAATAAATCGTTAAGTTAATGCTTTTCAGGATATTTATGTCTTCGGAGGTTTACGTACAAGGCAAAAATACACGCCACTGTGGAGTTTACACAGATGTTACCAGCAATGTTGCAAGAAAATCTCGGAGACTAAAATATGATGGAGAAAGATCTAATTATTAGAACAAATTCGGAATTTCTGTCTGTAAACTATGACATCGATTCTCTCTCGTGGAATTTTGAATTTGCTGACAGAATTTCATTCAATGTTTCAGCTATGTGGAGACTGTTAATTGAAAAATACATTCGGTTCGTTTCACTTGACAATGGACACCAATTTGGACTACCGAGACCGCTTGACTTAGTTTCCGAACTGACGGAAATAATTAGAGGAAAAGCCTTGCTAGAAATAAAAGTTCAACAATTCACCGCTGACTTATTACTCAAACTGTCAGACAATATTCAGATTGAAATATTTATTTCTTCATCAGGCTACGAGACATATACATTTGCAATAGAAGACAAGAATTATATCGGAATGGGCGCTGGGGACTTATCAATATATGACAATCACTGACGACTAATGAAAGAAACACTGCTGGTAACAAACGCTATAGCAAATGCGGGTTTGCGTGTTCGTTGAAACATTTGAAATCTTTATATACTTTTGTGCTGGCAGACAGTTAAGCAACAATTTAGTCCCGCACTTGCCATAGCGTCAGCCGTTATAAGCCATTTTAGAAAGACGACAAAGATATGGGAACTTGGGGAACAGCCATAAAAGACAGTGACGCATTTGCTGATATATACAGCGATTTTTTCGACCTATATAACAAAGGTGGACAACCCGACATTATATCAAAAAAAGTCATTGACGACAACTGGGAAATCCTTGAAATAGAAGAAGAAAAAAACAGTTTGTGGTTTGCTCTTGCTTTAGCCCAATGGGAAACAAAATCTCTTGACCCAAAAATATTATCGACAGTTGAAGACATAATTTCATCGGGTGTGGACTTGAAAACTTGGCTTGATCTTGGTGCAAGTGAACAAGATATTAAAAAGCGGAAAATTGCTCTCGATAAGTTCCTTGAAAAAATAAAGACTGACAGACCAAAAGCAAAACCTAGAAAGCGAGCTAAATTAAAAACTCCAATTTTTGCAGCAGGTGACTGTTTAGTTTTTAAAATGACAAATGGGAATTATGGTGGAGCTGTTGTATTAGCGAGTGACAATAATCCCGAGACGGCATATAATTTAGTTGCAACAACTAGACTAAATCAAAGCACAAAACCGACAATTAAAGATTTTGAAAATGCCGAAGTTCTGATTTGCAATTTTGGACAATGGCAAGACAAACAAGATGTAACTTGGTATATGCCTGACCTCTTTTACAAAGATTACTCGGATATTTACGAGCATATTGGAAATATCAAGGTTGACATAGAATATGACACAAAAAATTATGACGGTAAAGGTTATTTGTTTAAACCTTCGTGGACATCAGGTTGGAGTATGAATAATGCCGCTGAAAGGCAATTTGAATCTGAATTGACCAAACCAAAACCGACAATGACTTTAACAATTAAACAGTTAACAAAAAAGGAGAAATGGTGGAAAGTATTCTAAGAAAAACGGCTTATAATCGAGTAGCCCGCCCCACCAGTAAACACTGGCAGGGAGAGGCTCTCACACCACTGTACGTACGGTTCTCGTATACAGCGGTTCATTAAGATGCGGAGCAATTTTCTCGTAATAAGCAAGCATAGCCTCGTACCCTCTTTTAAGCGATCTATGATGATCGCAGTTGCTTACTTCGGTCTCTTACCAACTGTATTTATGTATTCCCTGATACTTTTCTGGAACACCATTAGTAACAAGGAATCATTAATCCCATCATTTTAATGTTTAATTCACACCCAAATTGAGCAGAACCCCTTCCTTTCCATTTTAAGACCCATTTAAGACACTCAAATTTTAAATGGATCTATGTGTTTACTAATGGCACTATATTGGTCGTAATTTATCGTAATGTTGTTGTAACCTTATTGCATTTTTTACGTATAATATATCACAACTTAATATGGATATATGAAAACGACATTTAGATTATCAGGGTGAAAATAAGATCGTAATTATTGATCGAATAATTAATATTCAATTGTTTAACCTATGGGATAAAAAACCCATCACTAAAATAATATCATACATTTAATGATCGACAAATTTAAATATTTTTAAATTACTGATACGATAAAATTTGATTTTTATTAAATATAATGATATGTATTTAGAATGATTATTTATTACCTTGCCCGAATTGGGTGGCGAAGCTTCGGTCATAATGTAACTACTTATCAAAGTATTTATTTTGTGTTTTATGGGTACACTTATTAAAATATAAATCAATATCAATGATCAAATTCGATAAAATAAAAATACTTACTAAATCTGAATATTTATCAGACCTTAATCCCGATATAGTTGAGGCAAGAAAGAATGTACAATCTGAATCATTCGTTATTAGCCAGAAACAGCCATTTAATTTACTTATTCAGCAAAAGCCATTCGCTAATGAAGCAATCATTGAATTTTCATCAAAGATCTTACTGAATGACTATCCTCAACTGATCAACATAAATACGATTCATCAATGTTTCGATAATATTGTTAAAGGGGGATATTGCAAATTGCAGATCGACAATATCATAAATGACAGTAGCATACTTTCCTGTGATATTACAAATGATATTTCAGAAATTGTATTACCAAAATATTTTAAACCTATATTGATTAGTAACCTTAGAAATATGTCAAAGATTCATGTTGAGAATTATGGGAAATCAGGTCATACCATCGTAAAATTGACGAAAACCAAGCAACGCCAAATAAGATTTATAATTTATGATAAGTATAGAGAGTTGAATTTGAAGAAAAACTTAAGTTTCTTAAATAAAATTACCAATAAGGATGCTGTCATGAATTATTTTAAAAATAAATACAGAATTGAAGCAAATATAAAAACACTTAAGCAAATACGTGACTACTGCCAGACCGAGGATACTCAGTTACTTAGTGTATTGAATAGTAATGAAAACCCTCTTGTAAAAATATTTGATGATATTTTTATTGGCGACACATTAGAACGTGACCTCAATTTACCTTTGAAGCGAACACTCTTCGATTCCGATTCACTGCCTCAGTTGAAGGAGCGACTAATTCTCAAAGCGTGCAACAATGACCTAAGTCAGGTTATGATCTTGTTAGAGACTTACTTATCACCAAATACCAATAAACGGAAATATATTCCTATTTATAGAGAACTGCTAAATTCAACTACCCATTTTAACCAGAACAATGAGATTATTAGGCAAATTAGGGATCATCTAGTTGCATGAGAATTAATTACTAGTCGTGGTAAAACATGGTACTATAATGTACCATTAGCTTGTTTAATGAACGGTATTTGGCTTTATTTTCAAATTGCGAGTACTTCTTCAATAAATGCAATTGGCTGAAATAATGGATATTGATAAATTATGGAATAGTGAAAAACGCTGAACGTGGCACCTACGCATGTAGCGTTCAGTAAATTTTAAAATTCTATGAAAAAAAGTCACTTAATACCATTAAAGAAGTCTTCAACTGATACACCTAAAGCACTGATCACTTTTAATAACGAAGAAATATTGTAGTTTTCGCCACGTTCGATATGAGCCAGTGTCACTTTATTTATTTTATTAAGATATGCAAAGACCTCATAATTTGCATAATCAGGATTACTCTTCCGAATTGTCCTGACCTTATCGCCAATCATTTTTAAAATGGGATCATTCTCGAATTTATCTGATTTCAGTTCCTTATTCATTTCGTAAGTTATTTTTTACAAATATACGAAAATAACATGTTTAAGCATGTATTTTATTCATTACATACTATGCTATGTATATTATAATTTGTATATTTGCAATATGAAAACAGTAAAGGTAACCATGTTGGAATTATCGCACCGATCCAATTGTTGGATGGTTGAATTTGCAATCTATGTGCATAATGGTAACCATCGGCCACAAATAGTATTTGCAGAATATCCCGATTGGGATTTTCTATATGGGAAATATCGTATTTATCAATTTAATTTTAATTAAAAAATTATGAAAAAAGTAGTTTTATTCTGCCGAGTGTCTTCAACGAATGATCGTCAAAGTTATGATCGACAAATTAATGATTTAACCCAGTTGGCTGAGTCTCTAAATTATCAGGTTGATAAGGTATTCGCTGAAAAGATTTCAGGTGCTAAGAAAAATATTGAACGTATTGAACTCATGAAAATGATAGAGTATGTTAATACCAATGACATTGACAAGGTTTTGGTGACTGAGCTTTCGAGACTTGGCAGAGATACACTTCAAGTCTTACAAACCATTGAGATATTAAATCAGAATAAGATTTCACTTTACATCCAAAATTATAATATTGAAACTCTTACTGATGAAAAGCAAATCAACCCGATGAGCCAATTTTTGATAACACTTTTAGCCGAAATCAGTAGGCTTGAGAGAGGTGGCATTACAAATCGGCTAACAAGCGGGTATCAAAACTTTCGTGCAAATAATGGAATCGTTGGCCGTAAGGCTGGTTATCGTAAAACCGATGAGGCAATGAAAGATCAGTACTGTGAAGAAATTAAAATGCTAAAGAAAGGTTACAGTTTCACCCACATAAGCCAGATCAGTACAACGAATAAGAATACATTAACTAAGTTGAAGAAGTTGTTCGTGGATTGAGCCTATGTTCCTATTTAAATCCTTTGAGTTAATATAGGACAATTACATAGCAATCGACCATCCTATTTTGAGTGATTTAGCAATTAAAATAGGATGGTGGTTATATTAGGAATTTTCAGATGAATAGTTTCTTTAATCCATAATTTAATTGCAATGCCATATGTGATCGAATCGAACACAATATTCAGCTAAGTGGGTATCCCCCGCCCCAGATCCCCCGCCCCCCCTACCTTTTCAGGCGTGGGGTGCAACATGGAGAAATTCGAATAGATGGAAAAATTTAAAAAAAAAATCATCCCGATGGAAAATTAAGTAGTAATCATTATCCAGCTTGATCTAAACGTTGTTGTATCCTGAGTGCCATCGCATCCTCTGAGATACGCAAATAGTGCATAGTATGCTTGACATCCTTATGCCCTAACATGAGTTGTATGAAGCTTATTTCAACCCCGTAGTCAAAGTAGAATTTACTGGCAAATGTTTTCCGTGCCATTTTTGAGGTAATCAAAAAATCAAGCCCAGCTAAATCACTAATAATCTTCAAATTTTGATCGAAATGGTTGAGTGATAAAATTATCGGAAAGTTTTTCCTGTTTTTTATGGAATATTCCTTCAACAATGTCTTCCCTATTAAGCCTTCCTTATCGCATATTGGTATTGATTTGCAATATGAATTATTCTTTTGTCTTCGATAGGTAATGTAAATATTACTATCGACATCTTTTATTGTCAATGTCTTACCAATTATATCAGCGAAATACTGCCCAGTTGAGACCATAAATAAAAAACAATCAAGTGACCTTTTTAAATTCGCCATTTTAACTGCACGCTGCCTATCCTGCAAGTCCTTCGTAATTGTTTTAGTAGTTTTATATGGTGGGAGCTGAATTGTTCCTGAGACGAATTCTTTCCGCAAACTAATAAGTTTTAACAACTCGCTATTCGTAAGAGACCTATCATCTACTTCTGTTTCTTGGTTGTCGTATTGTTCTGTAAATGAAGAATCAGAATATGATGAATCAATTGTTAACCCTTTTTTAATTGAAAATCTTAGGTACTCCTTTAATTTACCATGAAGCTTTACTTTGTAATTGTGGGATTTATCGGTTAGACTAACAAAAAAATCGTTAAGTACATTTTCATTAATACATGAAGGATCAGTACTCATTCTTTTTTTCATTAAAAAATTGCCGAAATACTCTATGGCCTTATTATATGAATTAATTGATGAGCTTGATAAGTAGCGTTCTGTCTTACCATTATATGTATCACGCTTCTTTGCGATAAACTCGTCTTTAAAATCGAAAATTGAGTATCTATTCTTGGCTTCAGCAACAAAGTGATTTACGAAAACCTTAACATCCTCTTTTGCCACCACCTTGTCTACGAAGAAATTATCTATGGCCTTCTTGATCTTAATCAGATCATCAGCATAATCGGCAATACAACCCTTGCCAATCCCTTTCCTTACTCTACCTTTAAAATAATCATGGGTAAAGCAAAATTTAACATACCCATTCTCTTCAAATGCCTTGATTTCAAACTCTTTTTTCATAAATTTGTCGATAAAATGTATTCATTTACTCTATTATACGAAATAATGAGTATATTGTTACACTTTATGGCAAATACGTTACTTTATTTATTGACTGCAATAACTTATCAACAAATAACATGTAATTAAATACCGTTGTTTTTAATTAAAAGAGTAATTGGTTACTGTACGCCATCGACCTCATTAAAAGACCTTTCTGAATCAGAAAGGTCTTTTTACAAAAAAGGGGCTGGTGTCTCCACACCAGCCCCAAAACTCATCAAAAAACTAAAACTTAAAATCAAAACAAACAACACTCCTGTTGTTTTTTCATCTTTAGATTCATACGAGGGTCTTTTT
>Ga0209123_1002455_pt1 | contig 15649 bp, 11 predicted proteins | sample BarGraIncu00431A_FD_184500 | JGI IMG/M metagenome (GOLD analysis project Ga0209123, IMG submission 184500) | Arctic peat soil microbial communities from Barrow, Alaska, USA - Barrow Graham LP Incubations 004-31A (SPAdes) (version 2) | ecosystem: Environmental > Terrestrial > Soil > Wetlands >...
AAAGAATTCTTGGGGTAATATAATATTATTTAGTGCTCTAATGTCATTTTCATGGGGATATCTTCTTTATACAGGAAATGTATCAACCATTTGGCCATTATTTGGTGTTGCAAACCAGACACTTGCAGCAATAGCATTTGCAATTGGTACTACATTTTTAATTAAAAATGGTAAACAAAAGTATATGTTAATTACGATTTTGCCACTGATATTTATATCGATTACTACATTTACAGCAGCCATAGAAAATATATTCAATAATTATCTTCCGCAAAATAAAATAGTACTTATGGTTATGTCAACTATATTAGTTATTATGCTTGCAATAATATTATTTGAAAGCGTTAAAGTATGGATTGTAGAATTAAAAAAGAACAAAGATGCTTTGAATAAAAAAGAAATCACTTATTAAATGTTTATTATAAAGTTCAAGCACAGCCTCTACTAGAAGCTGTGCTTGAACTTTTTTTAAAGTGAATAGGACATTTTTTAAAGTGAATAGGACATTTAAAGTGTTAGAATTAATTAACTTGGTATATAATGAAGTTATTAGATAGAAAATCGGTTAAATTATGAGGAGTGCTTAAAATGGAAGAATTAAAGAAATCAATTGATGAAATAGTTAAGCAAGATATTATAAAAGTAGTTGTTAGTAATAAAATAAATAAGGACGTAGAGTATAATAAAATAATATTTGTATTAAAAGAAGATGCCAAAAAAAAATATTATCAAATAGAAAAAAACACCGATAAGCAAGTTTTTCACGAAAATATTAGTGTAGATGTTTTAGGAGAAAAACTTTTAGAATATGTGCAAGAAAGCTATAAGCAAGTTGATGCTTGGTCAGGTTCAACAACCTTTGATTTAAAAATATCTAAAAAAGGGAAGGTTCATTTAGGCCAGAAAAAAAGTGATAATGAAAGGCTTACAAGTAAAGTGCATAATAAAGAAAAAAATTATATTCTTAAAGAGGGTATGATAATTGAGCCTCTTATAGATTTAGGGATTTTTACAAAAGAAGGTAAGGTCGTTAATTCAAAATATGATAAGTATAAGCAAATAAATAGGTTTGTTGAAATTATTGATGATGAGATTAAAAATAATGATTACAATGAACTTACTATAATAGATTTTGGATGTGGGAAGTCATATTTAACATTTGTATTATATTATTATTTCGTGGAAATTAAGAAAATTAATGTGAAAATGATAGGGCTTGATCTTAAAGCAGATGTAATTGAAAAATGTAACGATATAGCAAAAAGGTATAATTATGAAAATTTGAGGTTTGAGTTAGGGGATATAAATGGCTTTAAATATGAAAATAAGGTTGATATGGTAATTACATTACACGCATGTGATACAGCTACTGATTATGCATTGTATAATGCAATAAAATGGAATAGTAAGATGATTTTTTCAGTTCCTTGTTGCCAACATGAATTTAATAGTCAAATCAAAACAGAAGCATTATCTATATTAACAAAGTATGGGATAGTAAAGGAAAGAGTTGCTGCACTTATGACAGATTCAGTTAGAGCAAATCTTCTAGAGTGCAGCGGATACAAAACACAACTTCTAGAATTTATAGATATAGAACATTCACCTAAAAATATATTAATTAGAGCGACAAAAGCTAATATACCAATCGAGATAAAAGAAAAAGCAATGTCTGAAGTTAATGAGTTAATGACTCAATTTAATTTAAAGCCAACATTATATGATTTATTAAAGAAGGATAATTTAGTTTAACGACATTTCAGAAGGAAAGTTTTCCACTTATATAAATGCAAGTTATGTATATAATAAATATTAAACCTGTGTGGGAAGATAAACCTCCTTCTGAAGTCGTTAATGTTTCAGCTCCGTAGGAGATGATTTAATTATCATAACAATATTAATAGGCTAAGAAGAATAAAATACATAAATAAGAAAGGTAGATGATGCAAAGGTGTTAACAATATATGCGGTATCGGATTCTATAGGGGAAACAGCAGAACTTGTAGCAAAATCAGTAGAAAGCCAGTTTCCAGGTAGTATTATACTAAAAAGAATACCATATATTAAAACAGCTGAAGATGTTAATAAATTTATTGAAAAAATAGATACTAATTCAAAAGTAATGATTATTTCTACTATTATTATGGTAGATGTGAAAGAATTTTTAGTCCAAAGATGTTTAGAAAAGGGAATATTTATATCAAATGTTTTAGGACCAGTTATTGGACTTGCATCTAAGTTATTAAATAAACAACCAGAATATATCCCCGGGGCAATATGGAATATGGATAAGGAATACTATAAAAGAATAGAAGCTATGGAGTTTGCTATACAATTTGATGATAGTCGTGATTATAATGGAATAAAGCTTGCGGACGTAGTTCTCATTGGTGTTTCGAGAACATCAAAGACTCCACTATGTATGTATTTAGCTAATAAGGGAATTAAGGCTATAAATATACCTTTAGTACCTGAAGTTCCTGTTCCAGAAGAATTATACAATATTCCAGGAAGAAAAATTATAGGGCTTACTATAAATCCTTTTGAACTTATTGAAATAAGAAAACATAGAATGGATAAATTCAGTGGACTTAATTCCAGTTTTCAATATTCTAATGATGCAAGAATATTAGACGAACTAGATTTTGCTGAAAAAATAATGAAAAAGACAAGGTGTTTAACAATTGATGTTACTAAAAGAGCCATAGAGGACACAGCTTTAATTATTATGAAGAGTATAGGGATTACCAAATAATTAATGTTTCATTTTATAAAATTTCCAAAAATCAAAAGTAACCATATAGTCAGTAAACTATAGTTGATATTTATTATTAATTAGTATATAATATTAATAAAGAAAGGAAGTTTTTGTATGAGAACAAAAGGAAATAAAATATCTATAATTGGTGCAGGATTTGTAGGATCGACTACAGCATTTGCTCTAATGAATGGAGGACTTGCAACTGAAATTGTTATTGTAGATATAAATAAGGATAAAGCTGAAGGAGAGGCAATGGATTTGTCACATGGTGTTTCCTTCGTTAGGCCAATAGAAATAACTTCTGGAGATTATTCAGATACAAAAGATTCAGATATAGTAATTATTACAGCAGGGGTTGGTCAAAAGCCAGGTCAGACAAGACTTGAGTGTATTTCTAAAAATTTAAAAATATTTCAAAGTATTGTTCCAGAAGTTGTAAAATATAGCCCAAATTCAATATTACTAGTAGTATCAAACCCAGTGGATATACTAACTTATATAACTTATAAGTTATCAGGTTTCCCAAGTAATAGAGTAATTGGTTCTGGTACCGTTCTTGACACATCAAGATTTAAATACTTGCTTAGTAAACATTTTGAAATCGATGCAAGAAATATTCATACTTATATAATGGGCGAACATGGGGATTCAGAGATTGCAGCTTGGAGTATAACTAGCATTGCAGGTATGAATGTTGAAGAATACTGTGCTACTTGTCCTAAAAAATGCGATGGCGAGTTGAAGTTCAAAATATATAAAGAAGTAAAGGAAGCAGCTTATACTATTATTCAAAAGAAGGGGGCAACTTATTATGCTGTTGCCCTAGCAATTAGAAGGATAGTTGAAGCAATATTAAGTAATGAAAACTCTATTCTTACGGTATCTTCTTTATTAAAAGGTGAATATGGCATTGAAGACATTTATATGGGAGTGCCAACAGTTGTAGGTAGAGAGGGAGTAAAAAAAATATTAGAGGTTAGACTTAATAAGGACGAGAAGACAGAACTCTTTGAATCTTCTAAAGTATTAAAGGCAGTTATAAAGGATTCAAAAATTTAAGGTTAAATGTAATGCACATAATTATGACTTTAGATAATTAAAAATGCCATGTAAATATCATTTTAAAAGAAGTGATAATTACATGGCATTATTTGTGTCTATTTATATATATAAATTTAATATATGTTAATAGTTTAATATTTATTAGGTGTTGTAATAATAAGTTGTATGGTTATATATATTAAAATTGGAAAATTTTTTATTTGAAAAAGTAAAAGAAATATAAAATATATATTGAATTTATAAAAAAACATGATATAATTCAAATATAGCATAACTGCCATACAAGTATATTAGTATGGTAGGATGGCAACTAAGGAGAGAAAATTAGTATGACTGAAATAAGTAAAAATTCCACAAGTAAGAGAATATATCATCTTATACGGGAAGGAATTATTAATTTGAATTTTGTTCCTGGACTAGGTGTATCGGAAAAAGAAATTTCAGAGAAATTTAATGTAAGCAGAACTCCTGTTAGGGAAGCTTTTGTACGTTTATCTCAGGAAGGATTAATAAGTATTTATCCTCAAAAGGGAACTTTCGTTTCTTTAATTGATTTATCTTCGGTAGAAGAAGCTAGGTTTATGAGAGAACATTTAGAAAGAGCTGTAGTAAGGCTAGCATGTGTAAAGTTTCCAGAAGAAATTCTTTTGAAATTGGAAATGAATTTAAAATTTCAAAAAATGTACATGGAGAATCATGATAATAAAAAAATCTTTGAAGCAGATGAAGAATTTCATAGATTAATCTTCGAGGGATGCAATAAAAAAACAATATGGACAACTATTAATGAAATGGAAAGTGATTTTCAAAGAATAAGAATATTAAGATTATCAAGTAATCTTAAATGGGATAAAATTTATTCTCAACATGAAGATATTTATAATGCAATAAAAGATAAAAAACCGGAGCTTGCTGAAAAAGTTATTATAGAGCATTTGACTATGGTAAATTTCGATAAGGATGGATTAAAGGAAGATTATTCAAGTTATTTTAAGTAGAAAAATTCTCATTAAATTTACTTGCCGTAGAGGAGATAAGGGAAGAAATTAAGAGGATTATTTTTGGAATCAATGTGTAAACGGTATCCCTGTTTGGCTGATTGTAGGATAGTAAAACCTAAAAATGGACAATAGGATATGCTTTATATAAAAAATGAAATTATAAATAGAGAGGATGAGAATAGAAATGAATAAAATCAAATTAGAGTTAAATAAGTCAAGCATAAAGCAAAATGAAACTTGGGAGAAAGCAGGAATAGAACTTCCACAATTTGATATTGATAAGATGTCAACTTTAACTAGTGAGAACCCAACATGGGTACATTTTGGAGCAGGAAATATATTTCGCGGATTTATTGCAGCATTGCAACAAACGTTATTAAACACTGGCAATGCAGATACAGGTATTGTGGCAGTGGAGGGTTACGATTATGAAATTATAGATAAGATTTATACTCCTTATGATAATTTAAGTTTGCTTGTAACTATGAAACCTGATGGCAGTTTAGGTAAAAAAGTCATTGGAAGTATAGGAGAAAGCTTGGCGTGTGATTATACAAGGGAAGATGAATGGAAACGCCTACAAACAATATTTATAAAACCATCATTAAGCATGGTAAGTTTCACGATAACTGAAAAAGGTTATAGCTTAAAAAATATTTCAGAGAAAGATGTAGCAGATGGACTTAAACATCCTTGTGGTGTTATAGCTAAGGTTGCAGCTCTAATGTACGAAAGGTTTAAAATTGGAGAATTGCCAATTGCTCTTGTAAGCATGGATAATTGTTCGCATAATGGAGAAAAACTTTATAATGCAATAAATACAATTGTAGAAAAATGGTCTAATAATGGTTTGGTTGAAAAAAACTTTTTAAAGTATATCAATAATCCAGATAAAGTGTCATTCCCATGGAGTATGATAGACAAAATTACACCAAGACCTTCTGGCAGTGTTAAAAAAACATTGAATTTAACTGGTTTTGGTAGTACTGATATAGTTATCACAAAGGGTAATACATATATTGCACCTTTCGTTAATGCAGAAGGACCACAATATCTTGTATTAGAAGATAGTTTTCCAAATGGACGTATGCCACTTGAAAAGGCTGGAGTATTTTTCACTGATAGACAAACCGTGGAAAGGGTAGAAAAAATGAAAGTATGTACTTGTTTAAATCCACTTCATACTGCTCTTGCAATTTTCGGATGTTTACTTGGATTTAATCTTATTGCTGATGAAATGAAAGATCCAACTTTAAAGAAGTTAGTGGAGAACATTGGCTATATTGAAGGAATGCCAGTGGTTGTTGATCCTAAAATATTTAATCCAATAGATTTCATTAAGGAAGTAATTGAAGTAAGACTTCCAAATCCATATATACCAGATACTCCACAAAGAATAGTATCAGATACTTCTCAAAAAATTGGTATAAGATTTGGTGAAACAATTAAGTCTTATATGCAAAGAGAAGATTTAGATCCAAAAAATCTTAAATATATTACTCTTGCTATTGCAGGTTGGTGTAGGTATTTAATGGCAATAGATGATAATGGCGAGAAAATGGAGTTAAGCCCAGATCCATTATTAACTACACTTAAAACTTATCTTTCAGAAATCAAGTTAAATAGTGGTGAAAAAGCTGGTAATAAATTAAAACCGATACTTTCAAACGAAGAAATATTTGGAATTAATCTTTATAATATAGGACTTGGAGAAAAAGTAGAAAATTATTTCAATGAAATGATTGTGGGTACAGGTGCTGTAAGGTCAACGCTTGAAAAATACGTAGATTGTAAGTAAAATATTTAAATCTAATAAAGAGGAGTATATAAATGAAAAAATTTATGGATGAGAATTTCTTATTAAGTAATGATACTGCAATTAATTTGTTCAACAATTATGCAAAAGATATGCCAATATTTGATTATCACTGTCATGTAAGTCAAAAGGAAATATTTGATAACAAGCAATTTAAAAATATTACAGAGTTATGGCTTTATGGAGATCATTATAAATGGAGGGCAATGCGAAGTGCTGGTATTAATGAAAGATTTATTACCGGAGATGCAACAGATTACGAAAAATTTCTTGCCTATGCAAAAACAATATCAATGTCAATAGGAAACCCACTTTATCATTGGACTCATTTAGAACTTCAGAGATACTTCAGCATATATGAGGTTTTAAATGAAAAAACAGCACCTGCTATATGGGAGAAAGCAAATGGTTTGCTTAAAAGTGAGGGTTACAAAGTTAGAGATTTAATAAAAAAATCTAATGTAAAGACGATATGTACTACTGATGATCCAACAGATGATCTAGAATATCATATAAAATTAAAAAATGATAGTAGCTTTGATGTAACCGTTCTTCCTGCTTTTAGACCAGATAATGGGTTTGCTATTAATAAGGAAGGATTTGTGTTATGGGTAGAAAAACTTGCACAAGTAGCTCATGTGAATATAAGAAATTATGATGATTTTTTAGTCGCAATTGAAAGTAGAGCAACATTTTTTCACTCAGTTGGATGTAGAATTTCCGATCATGGTCTTGACCATGTATCATATATTAAAGCTTCAAAGGAAGAAATATCTCTAATATTCTTAAAGAGATTAGCAGGCGATATTATAAGTTTTGATGAAGAAGAGAAATACAGAACATACACTTTGATATTTCTAGGAAAATTATACTCAAGATTAGGATGGGCAATGGAATTACATTTTAACGCACAAAGAGATAATAACACTAAACTGCTTAAAAGAATTGGACAAAATACTGGATTTGATTCGATAAGTGATAGTAAGATAGTTCAGCCATTGTCAAAAATATTTGACTCATTAGATTCAGAGGATTCTCTACCAAAAACAATCTTATATAGTTTAAATCCAAATGATAATTATGCAATAGGAGCATTAATTGGATGCTTCCAAGGTGGTGATGTGGCAGGTAAGATACAATTTGGTGCTGCTTGGTGGTTTAATGACAATAAGGATGGAATGATAGAACAAATGAAGTCCCTAGGTAATCTTGGTTTATTAAGTACATTTCTAGGAATGTTAACGGATTCAAGGAGTTTTCTATCCTACACTAGACATGAGTATTTTAGAAGAATACTTTGTAACTTAATTGGGGAATGGACTGAAAACGGAGAAATCCCAGCTGACATGAAAATGTTAGGGGAAATGGTTCAAAATATTTGCTATAACAATGCAAAAGAGTATTTCGGAATTTAAACAAAAGATAATTAATAATTAATAATTATTAAAAGTACATTAAATATGAAAAGAGGTATAAAATATGTCAAAGAAAGCTAGAAATATTACTGTTCCTATAGGTCTTGGATATGGATTAATTGACTTAATGGGTGGAGGAGCCTTTACAATTATTGGAGCTTTTTTACTGTTCTTCTACACAACATTTGCGGGGTTGTCACCTCTTGAGGGAGCTTCAATTATTGCTATTGCTCGTCTTGTGGATGCAATAGTTAGTCTGAGTATTGGAAGTATAACTGATAATTTTTATAAAACAAAATTAGGAAAGAAATTTGGAAGACGTCGTTTCTTCTTACTAATTGGATCTCCACTAATGGCAGTTTATGCACTGCTTTGGGTAACAGGTCAAGGCTACTGGTATTATTTAGTATCTTATTTATTATTTGAAATGATTGCTGCCATGGTATTAATCCCATTTGAGACATTACCATCTGAGATGACAAAGGACTTTAATAAGAGAACTATACTCTCAACATGTAGAATGTTTGTTTCTGCCACAGGTACTTTTTTAGCTACATTTGTGCCTGGACAATTAATTAAGCATTTTGGTCAAGACAATTCATATGCATATTTTATAAATGGATGTTTCTTTGCTGTAGTATTTGCTATATGTATATTTATCTCATATAAAGTGACATGGGAAAGAGAACTTTCACCTGAAATGGAAAAAGAACTATTGAATAAAACAAAAGCTGAGCATAAAACTTTTGCTCGACATATGCAAACTGTTGCTCAGATTGCTAAAGACTATACATCTACATTAAAAATTAGAAGTTTTAGAAAACATTTAGCAATTTATATATTTTCTTTTACTGCCAAAGACATATTTAATGCAGTGTTTATATTTTTCTGTGTTTATGATTTAAAAGTTACGGCTACAGTTGCCGCAAATTTGCTTTCACTTAGTGTTGTTGGTATACCTATTACTATTTGTGCAGGATTTTTAATGATTAAAATTGGACCTTCAAATTTATTTAAAATATCTTATTCAATAATGATTGTATGTTTAATAGGTTTTTATGCAGTATATAAAATAGATCCATCATCTAAAATTGCTGTTTTATTCGTAATTGCAGGTATTTATCAAGTAGGCAGATGTATACTTGAATTTACACCATGGAATGTGTTCCCATTTATTCCTGATGTTGATGAAATGGTTTTTAGACAAAGACGAGAGGGACTTTTTGCTGCAGTTATGACTTTCACTAGAAAGAGTAGTGTAGCTCTTGCTACATTTGTTGTTGGTCTTATATTGCAGTATGGAGGATTTGTCAAAGGAAGATCAGTTCAACCACCAGCAGTAATGCAAACTATAGCGAATACTATGGTTATTGGAGCTATTAGTTTACTTATTATTGCTCTACTCTTCACTTTTACCTTCCATCTTAATAAACAAACGCATCTTATATTAACTAAAGAAATAGATCGTTTGAAAAATAATGGTTCAAAACTAGATGTTGATCCAAAGACAAAAGAAGTTGTTGAAGATCTTACAGGATATAAATATGAAGATGTTTGGCAAGAAGTTAGTATGGATTAATTAATAAATATAATATTTAAGCTTTTTCACAGTATATAAAACAAGTCCCTATCAAAAAGTTATTGATAGGGACTTGTTTTTATTTGCATTCAAAAGAACAATAAAATATTATAGCTTGTCTTTAGTATAATAATCCATCATAAGGACATAATTTAAATCAAACACTCTGAAAGGGATGGTGACCTTATGATATTTAATCAGGTAGAAATATGTGGGGTAAATACTTCAAAATTACCGGTATTGGAAGAAAAACAAATACAGGAGTTGCTATTTAGGATACAAAATGGAGAATATGAATGTAGAGAAAAATTTATTGAAGGAAATCTTAAATTAGTATTAGGTGTAGTGCAGCATTTTAGCAACAGAGGCGAAAGTGTAGGAAACTTATTTCATGTAGGTTGCATTGGGTTAACGAAGTCCATTGATAATTTTGATTTAAGTAAAAATGGTAAATTTTCAACATATGCAGTTACAATGATAATTGAAGAAATAAGAAGCTACTTAAAACATAACAATTTGATAAGAGCAAGTGAATATTTAAAAGATATTGCATATAAAGCATTACAAGTTAGGGATCGATTAGTGAAACAAGACAATAAAGAGCCTACTGTATCTAAGATAGCAAAAGAACTTGAATTAACAAAAGAGGAACTGGTATTCGCTTTAGATACTATTCAAGATCATATAGCACTAATTGAACCAATTTATCATCAGGACGTGGATGGAATTTATGATATGGATCCAAAACAAGAAACTAAAAATTTAAAGGAAAGTTGGTCTAAGAATATTTCAATTAACGAGGGAATGAAAAAATTAGATGTTAGGGAGAAATTAATCGTGAATTTAAGGTTCTTCAACGGAAAAACTCAAATGGAAGTAGCGAGCGAGGTAGGCATACCCAAAGAACAGGTGTCTAGGATAGAAAAAAATGCATTAAAACATTTGAGAAGGTATGTATAGGGTTTCCTTTGGAAACCCTATTTTCAATATTTTATCTTATAAATACTTTATCTTATTAGCAAATAGTAGTAGTATTAGTTAGAATATGATAAATATCTATGGAAACTTTATAGTAATCGTATTCATAAATATAAAATATTATTAATAACCAGTTCCGACAAGATAAAGTTTTACAATAAAAATAATACTCTAGGAGGTATATTTATGGTAAACACAGTATTTCTAAATTTAGCAAAACTTAACTTTGACAATAAACTAGATTTTTCGTCCATAACCAAACTAAGTGCTTTCACAAAATATGATGAAAATATTGATGAAAAAATTTTAGAGCGAGTTAAAGATCAAACTATTATAATTACGAAGGAATTACCTTTGAGTGGTAAATTAATATCAGAGTTTCCGCCCTCTGTTAAACTTATCTGCGAAGCAGGGACAGGCTATAACAATATTGATATTGATGCTGCAAGAAAAAGAGGTATTACAGTTTGTAATGTCCCTAGTTATAGCACGCAAGCAGTTGCAAATTTGGTGATCACTTACATATTAAATTTTAGTTCCTCATTAATACAGCAGCAAATTATGCTTAGAGAAAGAAACTTTGATAATTTTAATAAACATTTACAGTTTCCACATTTTGAACTTCAAAATAAAACACTTGGAGTCATCGGTGGGTATGGTGCTATTGGTCGTGAGGTTATAAAAATTGCCTTAGCAATAGGAATGAATATTCTTATATATAGTAAAGTGGAGAAGGTATGGGACAACCCTAATGTACATTTTGCTTCACTTGAAGAATTGCTGAAACAGAGTGATTTTGTATCAATTAATTGTCCTTTAAATGCAGATACATTACATCTTATTGATAAAGACAAGCTTAAGCTAATGAAACCATCTGCTTTTATAATAAATACATCAAGGGGAGCAATAATTAAAGAAACTGATTTAATAAAATCTCTGCAAAATGGAAATATTGCTGGAGCTGCACTAGATGTTCAGGACCCAGAGCCACCAGAAGTTAATAATCCTTTGTTTGATATGGAAAATGTTATTTTAACTCCACATATAGGATGGAGACGTTTTGAGTCGAGGCAAAGGTTAATAGAACTTATGGCGGTTAATATAGAATCATTTATAAAGGGAAAACCCATTAATGTTGTAAATTAAAAAATAAAATCTGACATCGTTTTTACGGTGTCAGATTTATGTTTATCAATTAATGAAATTATTTTCTTTTATGATGTTATTAGTTACAAACTCTTCTAATACGCTCATTATTTGTCCTTTGCTTAAAGTGTTATACCAATCCATTCTTTCTACGGAAGTTGAATCCATCATATCTTTATTGTAAAAATGCTCACCTTTTTTTATTCTTATAAATATCTGCTTCATTGTTACCCTCCTACTTACATAATCTATTATGGTTGTATAGTTATATTTTTTTAGTTCTTCTTATTTCAACTATGCCCATTTTAAAATAATCTATTCGTAGTTAGGATAATAAAACAATAATATAATTTATAATTTTATAATAAATAATGAGAATTGTTAACAAGCCACCGACCTTATACATCTTAAATATTTACAAGTGTAGGCTATAATATCTCTAATTCTATATAATTCACTTTCTTTATTGCGTGTTCTCCATATCTTCGTATAATCATAGAACCACACTTCAAGATTTTCAGCTAGATCTCTTGGCGTGAATACTGTATTTATTTCATTCATACCATATTCATTCTTTAGTAAGTTTAAGAAGAAACTATCTACTAACTGTATTGCCCTTGCTGATACAATAAATTCTTGCAGATCAAATGTGTTTATGCGTACCTTATTAGATAATCTAGTGAACTTATCTTCTATTTCGCAAGATAGGTTATACCCCTCTAAAATCTTTTTCCAATCAAGATTGCCGAAACTCTTTTTAATAGCTAAATCATTACTAAAATTTTCTTTCCATTCAACTAGTTCATACCATCCTACAACTTGATTCTTGGATAATTGATTAAGAAGTGATACAAGTTTAAGTGAGTCATCGCCATACTCTATTACAGATAAGGCTTTATATACATTTTCAAATTCTTTTTCTCCTTCTGGATTCCATGATAAAGATGCTCCGTATGCCATGCCAGGAATTGAGGTACTTAAAAAGTTTATATGACCAAAGTCGCCCCAGTCAGTATTTAGAACACCGGTTGCGCCATATTTTACACCATAGGCTACCATTCTTTTTATATTTTCAAAACCTTTATCAACTTTATTCACTAGTTGATTCCAACCCCATACACCTGGGCAAACGTATTGTTCCATACCTGATTCAGTTATTGCCTTTGTTCCATCTTCTTTGGCATTTTCATTGTAATCCCAATTAAGACAAATTGCATCTTTACTTATATTACTTAAAAGTTCTGGATGATGTAAAATCACATCCCCCCAAAACATAACTCGCTTACCTTTTTTCTTTACTATATTTATTACTTTGTTCAAAAATTCAACGTATAACATCCCAACTCCAACCTGATCAGCGCGTGCCTTGCTTTTTCCCTTACCTAATTCAAAAGTTTCATCACAACATATATTGAATGTGTTTGAACTAAATAGAGGTATATATTGCATTAGCATCTTTTCAATAAGCTTTATGCTACCTTCGTTAGTTGCATCAAGTGTGTGTGAATTCATCCTATGCTCAAATGAATACTCTCCCCCCTCGCTGTTTTCTACCTCACAAAATTCATTGAATGATTTTGATCTAAGCACTTCGTACATGTGACCGAATGTAGATAATGAAGGAATTAATTCAACATGTCTTTTGTTGCAATATTGGTCTAGTATTAAAATTTCTTCAGATGTTAGTGGATCTTTGTCCATCCAAATTTCACTCATGCCCTTAAATGCAAAAGTGTGCTCTATATATAGTTGTAACTGATTTATTTTATAAAAAGATGCTCTGTCAACTAGCTCCATAAGCATTTTAAGCATTGGTACTTTACCTCTTGTAACATCATGATAGAATCCACGATTAGCAAAGTAGGGTTCATCATCAATTTTAAGGTTTGGGAGTAAAGCCCCATTTTGCCTTATAATCTGTCTTAATGTCTGCACTCCATAAAAGATGCCTATGGAAGTAGAGCCACATATTTCGACTCGATTTCCATCAATAGTTAAGCTGTAAGCCTCTTTTGGGCCTGATGTTTTTTTAAAAGTAATTATAACTTTATTGCTATTACAGTCAAAAGCCTTATTTATTAATAAATTGAAGCCTAATTGTTGCCTAATTTCCTCCTGTAATAAAATGGCAGCATTTAGGTCATCAAAACTACATTGGTAATCTAAGACTATCTCTGTATCTCTTTTAAGCTGCAATGTACCTTCGTTTATATCTAAATGTTTTGGACTTGGTATTAAAAACATATTGTACACCCCTAAATTTTGTTTGATTAGTACAAAGTATTCCATTTATAATAATTTTGCTATAAATTCAACATAAAAAGATGCTAATAAAATGAATGAAATATATTCAAATTAAATCTGCATCTATTTCTTTACGTTATACCATATTGGACAAAAAATCAATAGTCTAAAAAAGAATAATAAAATTACCAAAACAGCATGTATAAAAGGAAGGGTAACGTGTAAATACAATTGTAAAATTTTATTTATTGCTAATAACTATAGTAATGGTGTAAAATGTACCGGGTGAAGGTAGTTTTTACGTGATAAAAGTAGTGAAGTTGTTACTTCACTTAATAGTACATATCTTATACTAATATTAAAGGGGTTTATAATGAGTGAATTAAAGACAAATGAATTAGAAACAAATCAATTAAAAAGAGGATTGAAGTCTCGTCACCTTAACATGATTGCTATTGGTGGAGCAATAGGAACAGGACTATTTTTGGCTTCAGGTGGGACAGTAAGTCAAGCAGGCCCTGGTGGAGCGTTAGTAGCATACACAGTTATAGGAATAATGGTATATTTTTTAATGACGGGGCTTGGTGAGATGGCTACGTTTATGCCAGTTACTGGTTCTTTTGAAACATATGCATCAAGATTCGTTGATCCAGCATTAGGTTTTGCTTTAGGGTGGAATTATTGGTATAACTGGGCAATTACTGTTGCGGTTGAAATGGTCGCAGGAGCTATGATTATGAAATACTGGTTTCCAGGGGTGCCGGCACTAGTTTGGAGTATTTCTTTCCTAATATTATTATTCGGGTTAAATATGCTTTCTGCTAAGGCATATGGAGAATCAGAATTTTGGTTTGCAGGTATAAAAGTTGTAGCAGTTCTAGTGTTTCTAGCAGTAGGAGTTGCAATGATTTTTGGAATAATTGGTGGGCACCATATTGGTCTTTCAAATTTTACATTTTTAGATCCTAAAAGTGGTGCTAAAGGACCATTCCCATTTGGATTTAAAGGTATATTAATGGTTTTCTTAATTGCAGGATTCTCTTTTCAAGGAACAGAACTTGTAGGTATTGCTGCTGGTGAAAGTGAAGATCCAGAGAAAAATGTACCTAAAGCAATTAATAGTGTATTTTGGAGAATTATAATATTCTATTTAGGGGCAATATTTATTATCAGTGCATTAATACCTTTTACACAAGCTGGAGTTACGACAAGCTCTTTTACCACTATTTTTGAAAGAGCAGGTATTGCAGGAGCTGCAAGTATTATGAATGCAGTAGTTTTAACATCAGTTCTTTCCTGCGGTAATTCTGGAATGTATGCGGCTAGCCGTATGTTATACGCAATGTCGCGTGAAGGAAGAGCACCAAAGGCTCTTTCTAAAGTGAATTCTCGCGGAGTTCCTATAAATGCATTGTTACTTACTACATTAGTAGCCTCTGCATCTTTTTTAGTAGGCTTATATGCACAAGAAACAGTATATATGTGGCTAGTTGCAGCTTCAGGATTAGCTGGATTTATAGCATGGGTAGGAATTGCAGTATGTCACTATCGCTTTCGTAAAGCATTTGTAGCGCAAGGAAAAGATAGTAATTTATTAAAATATAAGGCGAAATTTTTTCCGTTTGGACCAATTCTTGCACTAGTATT
>Ga0209123_1002456_pt1 | contig 15631 bp, 13 predicted proteins | sample BarGraIncu00431A_FD_184500 | JGI IMG/M metagenome (GOLD analysis project Ga0209123, IMG submission 184500) | Arctic peat soil microbial communities from Barrow, Alaska, USA - Barrow Graham LP Incubations 004-31A (SPAdes) (version 2) | ecosystem: Environmental > Terrestrial > Soil > Wetlands >...
ACTGCTGTTTTTTCGGTAGGCTTATATTTTCCCAAAAAGGTGGCCACTTGAACCTTTGTGGGAGCAACTAATTGGATAATGGGTTCGTAATTTCCCTGCTGAACAGCGTTTATCGGCTCGATATATTCATAAATTCTGCCAATTGCGGCCGCATTTTTCAAAATATAATTCCCTTTATTTATCCCGACCAAGCTAAACCGGACGTTGAATAGTACATCTTGGGGGTTATTCGAATATTCGAAAACTTCAAGGGCATTCACCAATTTTTTTTTATACAACACTTTATTGTCAGAATAGGAATCCGCATAAGCCGATGGCGCCACCATTAGATCAGGATTGTCCCCTGCATTGGCTAAAATTTGAGTTTGTTCCGTCGAAAGATTTTGCTGCAAAGGCTGGTTTTTCAAATCATTTTCGGAATACAAATAACTGCCAAAACTCCATTTTTTGTTTTCGTGAGTGACACCGGCATAGGTAACAAACCGGGTGTAATTTCTGTCCGAATACTGGTATTCTATGGCGATTCGCATTTCGGAAGTAATGGTGAAAAGCGGAGTAAACACGATTTCACCCGCATTGTAATCTATGGTATAATCATTGTTTTCGCCCCGTTTCAAAAGGATTCCGTTGACATAAACCCGTTCTGAACCTGAAATTACGAGAACATATAGTTCACCATTTTGACCTTTCAATTTATAAGGTCCCTGATTGCCTTCCTGACCCACAAAATCACTCTTGGCATATTGTCCTTTGACTAATGCCGCCGAAGCGAAAACATTCGTTTTGCTGTCTTCGGTTCCAAAGTCGAAATTGGCCGCGATTCCTTGCACTTTTTTATTGAAATTCAGGAATTGGGTTTTATGGTTTTCAAGGAAAACATCGCCCGCTCGAATATTCCATTTGTCACTAAAAAGTTCCATAAAAACATTGTCAAATTGATCCAGTTTTTGAGAATAACCACCATCTTGCAGCGGAATATTACTGTCTTGGAGCGAAGCTCTCAAGCTTACTTTTTCTGAAAGTTTTCCGGTAATCTGCAAATCCAAATTCGAGTTTAAAACCGTGTTCTGATTGTTTCCGATGGTAAGTCCGCGTGTGATGCTTCCGGAAGTATTCAGTCCGTCAAAAGGGATGTTTTTTTTCTGGGGATTTTCTTTAATTTTATATAAATTTTCCGAAGTTACTTCGTTGCTCACCACCCGGCTGGCATCATAAATGCGGTATTCTTTGGTTAGAACTTCGGGAAGTTTCAGGTAATACGCCGTTATGGAATCTGAACTTAAAGGAAATTTTTCGTTTAAAACCAATGTTCCTTTTTGAAAATTTATTTCGTAGAAAGTGGTATCAATAGGCTTGCCATTGGCGTCAAGCAATTTAAAAAAACTCGAGTTTAGGCTTTCATTTTCAAGGTGAATGGTGTCACGGGAAACAAGAATATTCGTGGTTTTGTACAACGAATTAGTTTCCTGGGCCTGTAGACCGGAAAAATATAACATTACCGCCAAAAGCAATACTTTTTTCAACATAAAGAGTATATCTCGAAAGGATCAAAAGTAGTATTTATAATTGGTAAATTGTAATGATGGGGATTTGATGTTGAAATCGACTTGTTTTTAGCTAAAAACCAATTTCAATAAGGGTTTATTTGTCATTTCGACCATCGGGAGAAATCGCATAACGAGAGCAACTAATGTGATTTCTCCTTCGTCGAAATGACAAAGTGGTGCATTTAGTCTTGGCTTAAAGACATTGGTTTTTAGTAATCTAAAAGAATAATTTATTTTTTTAAAGATTAAAAAAAACCGCAAATTCACAAATTTTAAAATCTGTAAATTTGCGGTTAATTTATTTTCGAATGTTAAATACTAACTTTCCTTTGTTATGATTTGCATAGTTTCGCGGCTCACCTGTTTTAGAATTACGGTTTTGTTTTCCTCAACTGTTTGTGCAGCTTTTTCGTCGAAGTGACGAATGGTATATAAGGTAACATTTTCGTCATAGTCAACCTTGAATTTCTTGGACAGAATAGCATTCAAATCCTTGAAATTTCCAAATTTATCCTCGACACAAACCGAAAAACTGATGGCAGAATTCTGGATCAAGTTTACTTTTAATTTGAATTGATGAAACAAAGCAAAAATCTCGCTGATGTTTTCTTCCATAATAAAAGAGAAATCAATAGAGGAAAGAGAAATCAACAATTGGTTTCTTTTGACAATAAAACAAGGTAAATAAGGTTCTAAATCAGCACCTTTAGCAACGCGTGTTCCAGGCAACATTGGGTTTAAAAACGATTTTACATATAATGGAATTTCTTTTTTCTGTAAAGGCTGCAAGGTTTTTGGGTGAATAACTGTGGCGCCATAAAAAGCCAATTCAATGGCTTCACGATACGAAATTTGGTTTAACAAACTGGCATTTTCAAAATATCTGGGATCGGCATTCATCACTCCGGGAACGTCTTTCCAGATGGTCACACTTTCGGCATTCAGGCAATAGGCAAAAATAGCGGCAGTATAATCTGAACCTTCACGACCCAAAGTGGTGGTAAAATTATTTTCGTCAGAACCCAGAAATCCCTGTGTAACATTCAATATTTTTTGCTTTACATTTTTTGCGATATTTTTTTGGGTTAATTCCCAATCTACTTCGGCATCTCTATAATTCGAATTGGTTTTTATGAAGTTTCGCACATCGAGCCATTGTGTTTTGATTCCCATAAAATTCATAAAATGACTCAAAATAGTGGTGGAAATCAGCTCGCCATAACTCACGATTTGGTCATACACAAAATTGTAATTTGGCGATTTGTTGTGCGTCAAAAAATATTCTAAATCAGAAAACTGTGAATTTACTGCGGCAAAAACTTCGTTTTTGTCATCTTCGAATAAATCCAACAGGATTTGATTGTGGTATTTTTTTACTTCTTGAACGGACGACTGTAATTCGGCCGATTTGTCGAAATAGTTTTTTATGACCAGTTCAAGGGCATTCGTGGTTTTTCCCATTGCGGAAACCACCAACAATACATCTTCGTAACCCACTTTTTGTAAAACGTCGTATACGTTTTTAATTCCTTCGGCGTCTTTCACGGAAGCGCCACCAAATTTGAATACTCTCATTTAAAATTCAGATTTCAGCTTTCAGATTAATGGTTGAAATTTGAAAGCGATTTATTTATATGTTTATTTTTCTTATTATTCTTTGGGTGTGACCACTCTCCCAACTCTAAGTCACCTTGAGATTTACCAATTATATAAACCACCTAATATTTTTCCAGTTTCGGCTCCCTCTCCTTTGGAGAGGGCTGGGGTGAGGATTTTTATTTCAATTTATTGTCCACGAAATTGTTAATTCCTGCTTCGTCCATTTGTGCTACTTTCCAATCGTCAAGAACTTTTGCGCCTGATTTTTTATAGAAATCAATTGCGGGCGTATTCCAATCTAATACGTTCCATTCAATTCTTCGAACATTGTCTCTTTTTCCTTGTTTGATAATTTCAGAATACAAGGCATAACCCAAACCTGTGCCTCGCATTTTGTCTTTCACCACTAAATCTTCGAGATGAATCGTTTTTCCTTTCCAAGTTGAATAGCGATAATAATACAATGCAATCCCCACAATTTCCGATTCGACTTCGGCAACAAAAACATAAAACAATGGAACTGGACCAAAACCATCACGAATTAGATCGTCAACAGTTATAAGAACGGCCTCCGGCTCTTTTTCGAAATCGGCCAATTCCTGGATAAGCCCTAAAACGGCTTCCATATCTTCTGGATTTCCTTTTCTAATAGTCATAATCTTTTATTTATAATTACTCATTGGCAATAAAAACCAGCCTTTTGAGGATGTAATTTAATACTTTAAATGGCAAATATACAATTCTGATAAACGAACTAAATAATAATCAAATCATTTTCACAAAAAACACGATATTTGTGACTTGAAAATAACTACAACGATTTCGTAACGGAAGAACACAACAAGACTTTAGGTGAGTTTATCATCGAAAACCAAAATGCTTTTCAATATTCGTCAGGCGAATTATCACGAATCATCAACTCGATTCGATTGGCAGCCAAGGTGGTGAATTATAAAGTGAATAGAGCAGGATTGGTAGATATTGTTGGTGCCGCTGGCGAACAAAACATACAAGGCGAAGACCAACAAAAATTGGATGTATATGCCAATGAAGTTTTTATTCAAACCTTGATAAATCGTGAAATTGTTTGCGGTATTGCTTCCGAGGAAAATGATGATTTTATAACCGTGGCAGGGAACGACCGTGGACATAACAATAAATACGTCGTTTTAATGGATCCTCTCGACGGTTCGTCAAACATTGACGTGAATGTTTCTGTGGGCACTATTTTTTCGGTGTATAGACGAATAAGCACGATAGGCACTCCTGTTACGCTGGAAGATTTTTTGCAACCCGGAATCAATCAGGTAGCGGCAGGATATGTTATTTACGGCACATCAACAATGCTGGTTTATACAACAGGACACGGTGTAAACGGGTTTACGTTAAATCCCGCCATTGGGACATTTTATTTGTCGCATCCAAAAATGAAATTTCCGGTTGATGGAACTATTTACTCCATCAATGAAGGGAATTATGTGCATTTTCCGCAAGGCGTAAAAAATTATTTAAAATATTGCCAGCTTGAAGAAGAAGATAGGCCTTACACTTCGCGCTACATAGGAAGTTTAGTTTCTGACATTCACCGAAATATGATAAAAGGAGGAATTTATTTGTATCCTACCGGTACAAAAGCTCCCAAGGGAAAGTTGCGGTTACTTTATGAATGCAATCCAATGGCATTTATAACGGAACAAGCGGGAGGAAAAGCATCGGATGGGTTTGCCAGAATAATGGAAATTTTGCCCACAGAATTACACGAAAGAGTGCCGTTTTTCTGCGGCAGTTATAACATGGTGGAAAAAGCTGAAGAGTTTATGCGATTAGCAGAATTGAGTAAATAGTAATACAAAAATCATCTTTACTTTTTATTTAAAACCCGTTGGGTGTAATTATTAAAAATAAAAGAATTCCAAAAAAGATATAAAATTTAAACACATAGAATCATAGAAAAAAGAGTTTGATAGCCCAATTCTTGGGTTCACATAGCTATGATTTTCTCTAAGAAAGTGAAACGCCTTTCAAAATTCGCAAAATCTATGTTTCTATGTGTTTAAAAAACAAGAAATTTTGAATTACACCCAACGGGTTATTTAAAGTTTATAAAATTACCCCAAATTCTTAATGCGACAGCTTGTCTTACAATTTGCGAATTTGCGGTAATTATTTACTTATTCATCTGTTCCATTTCGTAAACGAAAGTATCTAAATCTACTTTTCGATCAACTAATGAAAGCGCTTTATCAACAATATAATTTACATTTCCTGGAGTAAAACCTAAAGCCAAACCAAATTTCCGTAACAACGAATCTTGTCTGTCTCCTAAATGGTGATCCACATGAACCATTCTTGCCAAATCATATAGACGTTCTAGTCTTTGAGTATACAAATAGGGAGGATTGATGGGATATTTTAGAGGATTCTCTAGAATTTCTTCATATTCTATTTCCGTAATATCAAGATTCCTGGCAAGTCTGTCTAAAAATGCTTGTTCTTCTGGCGCAATTTCCCCATCGGCAAGAGCCACGCGAACAATTGCAGAAAAATGGCCTTTATTTCTTTGTTTGAATTCGCTATCGAATAAATCTGAAATTGACATAATTGGTTTTGTTTAAAGGGTTATACAAATATAATTCTAATTTCGATTTTAACGAATATCAAATTCTAATATTTTTTGATTTTTCGCCTCATTTTAATAAAATAAAGGAGACAAGAATTGCTTTTAACAATATCGGTTCTAACTAATTTCAAAATAAATTGTAAGTTTGACATCCCCTAATCTTTAAAACTATTTACAATGTCAGAATTTTGGATTTATTATGAAATCGGGTTGAGACATGTTCTTAACATACGTGCTTATGATCATGTTTTGTTTTTGATTGCCTTAACCGTTCCCCACGCATTCAAGGACTGGAAAAGAATACTGTTGTTAGTTTCCCTTTTCACCATTGGTCACACCTTGGCCTTATTGCTGTCGGTTTTTGGGGTAATTGTTATAAAGGTCAATCTAGTGGAATTTTTAATTCCAATAACCATTCTCATAGTCGCTATTTTTAATCTTTTTACTGCTGGAAAATCGTCAAAGCATGAAAGCATCAGTATTGTTGGTTTTATCACTTTGTTTTTTGGGATTATTCACGGATTGGGGTTTTCAAACTATTTCAAATCCATACTTGGCGGTTCACCACAATCCAAACTGTTGCCATTGTCAGAATTTGCACTAGGAATAGAATCCTCACAAATAATTGTGGTTTTTGTTGTTTTGATACTCTCCTATATTGTTCAAACATTCTTCCGATTTTCAAAACGCGATTGGACATTAGTGATGTCGTCTTTTGTGATTGGTGTTGTTTTGCCAATGATTGTCGAAAACGAAATTTGGAATAGATAAAAAAAGAAATGGAAAAGAAAAAATTAAATAAATACGACAAAGCTTATCTTAGAATCGCCAAAGAATGGAGTCTTTTGTCCTATTGCAAACGAAAACAAGTGGGCGCAATAATCGTTCGTGACCGAATGATAATCTCTGATGGTTACAACGGAACACCATCGGGTTTTGAAAATTGCTGTGAAGATGAAGAAGGATTAACACGTTGGGATGTTTTGCACGCAGAAGCAAACGCCATTCTTAAAGTGGCTCGATCTACGCAAACCTGTGAAGGCGCCACGCTGTATATTACTCTTTCACCATGTAAAGAATGCAGTAAATTGATCCATCAATCCGGAATAAAAAGAGTGGTTTATCAAATTGGCTACCGAGATACTTCGGGAATAGATTTTCTTGTTAAAGCAGGCGTAATCGTTGAACAAATTGAAGTTTTAGAATAGATGAAAATTAATCCCAAATATTTTCCAATACTTATTTTTGCAACGCTTGCCTTTGGGGTAATTCTTGGAGGAGCATTGAATTTTCCCAATCAAAATCATTTTTTGGTAAAAAACAATCCAAAAAACAAACTGAACAAACTCATTGATTTTATCAATAACGAATATGTAGATAGCGTAAATACGGATTCTATCGTGAATCGTACCGTAGATAATATTCTAGCTCAACTCGACCCACATTCCGTTTATATTCCCCCGAGCGAACAAACCCAAATTGCCGAGAATATGAAGGGCGATTTTGTGGGAATAGGCGTGAATTTCTATATGTATAATGATTCTGTGGCGATAATAAAACCTGTCGAAAATGGCCCTTCAGAAAAAGCGGGAATAAAATCGGGAGACCGGATTTTATATGCCGATAAAACAAAATTGTTTGGACGCAAACTGCCAACCGACAGTTTGTTTTCCAAACTAAAAGGAAAAGAAGGTTCCGAAGTTGAGGTCACTGTTTATAGAAAATCAGAACACAAAAAAATAAAAATAAAAATAAAACGCGGTATTGTTCCCTTAAAAAGCGTAGATGCAGCAGTACTTTTGAATGCAAGCACCGGATATATAAAAATCAATCGATTTGCCGAAACTACTTACGATGAGTTCAAAGCCGGTTTGACCAAATTGAAGCAACAAGGCGCAAAATCTTTAGTCATTGATCTTCGCGACAATGGAGGTGGATATATGGAGGAAGCCATTGCCATTGCCGATGAATTACTGGAAGACAAACAATTAATTGTTTTTACGAAAAACAAAAAAGGAACTATCGAAAAAACATTCGCCACTAAAAAAGGAAGCTTCGAAAGCGGAAAATTATATATTCTAATCAACGAAAATAGTGCCTCGGCAAGTGAAATTCTGGCAGGGGCAATTCAGGATAATGATAGAGGAACAATTGTTGGTCGCCGTTCTTTCGGCAAAGGATTAGTGCAGCGCGAAATGGATTTTGATGATGGATCGGCAGTTCGATTGACGGTTGCCAGGTATTACACGCCAACGGGACGTTCGATACAAAAATCCTATTCGAAAGGAAATAAAGAATATTTCAAGGAATCCGACTCGCGTTTTGCAAATGGGGAATTATACAATAAAGACAGTATAAAAACTCCAAAAACGCTAAAATTTATAACTCCAAAAGGTAGGATTGTATACGGCGGCGGCGGAATTGTACCTGATGTTTTTGTTCCGCTCGAAGTAGAACATGGAAATGAAAACACAGCTTATTTGCTGCAGTCAGGGATTGTTGGTCATTTTGTTTTTGAACAATTAGATCAAAATAGAAATGCTTTTAAAGGATTGTCCTTTGAACAATGTATGACTAAAATGTATGGAACCGATTCGTATTTCAATTCTTTCCAGCAATATCTTTCCAAGAATGGATTGGATTTAAAGTTGGACAAAAACAAGGCTTTGGTAAAACGATATATCGCAGCAGAATTTGCCCGACAGTTGTACAGCGAAGGCAAGTATTATGAAATTGTATTGAAAGATGATGCGATGATTAAGTCGATAATCAAGAAGGAATAGGGAAGAAAAAAGACGCCTATTTTTCATTATCCCAGTCTTTTCTAAAGCGAATGAGTTCTTTGTCTATCTTATTTTCAGAGGTGTTCAATAAAAATGTTGCATCTTCAGAATATATTGGTGGAAAAAAAGTTATTTTTATTTCAGTTGTAAGTTTACCAAAACATTTCAAAAAATGCGGAATAAATGTGTCATTACCTATAAAGGCATCCGTTTTTTCTTTATAATCAATAGCCACAGGAATAACTGCCGATTTTATTTTCGTGGCCATCACAAATGAACCATAATTAAAATCGACTGTAGTGGGCAAAATATGAGTTGTTCCTTCAGGAAAATTAATTACAGAATATCCCTTACTGAGAACTTCCCGAATATTTTCGGCGGTATCCTGCCTGCTTTTCTGACACTTTCTATCTACAAACAACACGCCCGAGATTTTACAGAGATATCCAATGAGAGGCCATGACTCTACCTCTTTCTTTCCTACAGGAAAGGCGTGTACTTGATTTACGATGGCGATAGGGTCAAAATAGGAACGGTGATTGGCCACAATCAATCCTTGTACCACAGGTTTTTCTCCATAAACAATTGTTCGAATACCTAAAAGAACATTTGCTGCCCTTATTAAAAAATCGCGTAATAATAGTGCTTTGTGGAAATTAGTTTCTTTGCTCCAAAAAAAACTCAAAAAATAGTATATAACCGAAAAAAAGGAAACATATACAACAAAAATAATGAGCCTTGTGAAGCCTAATAACAATGAAAACATAAAAATAATTTACAGAAAATGTAAATCTACCACTATTTTTCTCGGTATTTCAGTAAGTTAAAATCTTACTTCTTAATACTGTCGTGAACTTGCGTTTGAATCCCGTCATTCCATAAAGTAAGAATATCGGTTGCCACTGCAGCTCCGCTTCCTGCGGCAATCGCTACTTGGCTTCTGGAACCGGCAAGTGTTCCGGTCACATAAATGCCTTCGGCAACCTTATGGTCATTATTTTTTAGTTGGATTCTTTGTTTTTCGGCAAGTGTTTTTTGGTGAGGTTCAACATATTGCATCAATCCTTCAATTGCAAAAGTATTCGCAGCGCCAATAGCCACGACAATCATTTTGGTTTTATAGGTATTCCTGTTAGTGATGACTACAAATTCGGGGAACTCGCCCTCTATTTTCACGACTTTTTCACTCGGAATTTGCGTGATGTGAGGATAAGTTTCTGATAGGTGTTGGATGCTTTCAGATAATAAATTGGCACCTAATTTACCTGGAGGAATTCCGTAGGCATTATTGATAACGGCTTCTTGAAGAGCAGCAGTTTTTTGATGGGTAATAATACCTATTTTTTTATCAATGGCAAAGCGCATAGTTTTCGCAGAACCCAAAACAAGTGCACATGACATTCCTGAAACACCACCGCCAATTATTAGAGTATCAAACATAATTAGAATTTATCATTCATTTTTTCTTCAATTTTCTTTGACATTCTAAAAATCAAAAGAATCAAAACGGCACAAAACGAAGCGGCAATTCCAATAAATGCAACCATACTGTCTCCTTGAAGAGGGTGTTTGAAATCGAGCAGGCTAATATTGAATACAATTAGTCCCAATGCCAAGGACACCAATACGTTAGTGAAAATTTTCATAAAATAGTGTTTTGTTTTTATAAAAAAACAGAAAGATTTAGAAACAACTTTTATTTTGAATTTCTGTTTTCAAAAAAATCAAGACTGTTTTTGTATAAAAAATAATGGGGTAAATTTATAAAAAAATATTTTAGGCAAACAAACCTTTAACATTAGCGGCAAATAATTTAACAGCTATTGCCAAAAGAATAACCCCAAACGCCTTTCTAATCACACCCAAGCCATTTTTTCCCAACATTTTTTCGATTTTCGCGGATGATTTCAAGACGATGTAAACCAAAATAATATTCAAAACAATCGCGACAACGATATTTTCTGAATGAAACTGGGAACGTAACGAAAGCAAAGTGGTCATTGTTCCGGCTCCCGCAATTAGCGGAAAAGCAATGGGAACAATCGAAGCCGAACTCGCTTCCTCATCTCGATAGATGCGAATACCCAAGATCATTTCCAATGCCAAAAAGAACAAGACGAAGGAACCTGCAACGGCAAACGAATTCACGTCAATACCGATTAATTTCAATAATTCTTCGCCAATAAAAAGGAAAACAATCATAATAAAACCAGCGACTAACGAAGCTTTTTCAGATTCGATATGACCGTGTTTTGCTCTCAAGTCGACAATGATGGGAATCGTTCCCACAATGTCAATTACAGCAAATAAAACCATGCTAACAGTAATTATTTCTTTAAAATCAAATTCCATAATTTCTCTATTTATGGGGCAAAAGTATTAAATTCCACATAGTTAAAAGTCAAATTAAGGTTATTATTTGACATAGCCTGTCTGTCTCGACGATTTTCAATAATTATTTTATCCAACAGATTGAATTTTATTTATGTTATTCTCGACCCAAAAAACTCAAAATTTAACATTCGAAATTCAGAATTGCAAAGTATCTTTGCAAAATGTTTCAACTAGGAAAAACCATCGTATCGGAAGATATTCTCGAAAAAGAATTTGTTTGTAATTTATCGGCTTGCAAAGGCGCTTGTTGCGTTGATGGAGACGCCGGAGCTCCACTGAGTGAAGCCGAAACCAAAATTTTGGAAGCCATTTATCCAAAAGTAAAACCGTTTCTCCGCAAAGAAGGCATTGCTGCCATCGAAGCTCAGGGAACTTGGACAAAAGGAACCGATGGAGATCTCGAAACACCATTAATCAACAATAAAGATTGCGCTTACGTAATCTATGACGGAAAAACCGCGCTTTGCGGAATCGAACAAGCCTATAATCAAGGCGAAGTTACCTTTAAAAAACCCGTTTCCTGTCATTTGTATCCTATTCGCGTCAAGGATTTTACCGAATTTGCCGCCGTCAATTATGACAAATGGGAAATTTGTGATGATGCCTGTTCTTTGGGCAAAGAACTTGAAGTGCCAGTTTACAAATTTGTCAAGGAAGCACTTATCAGAAGATTTGGCGAAGATTGGTATTTAGAGCTCGAAAAAGTGGCTCAGGATATGAAAAAATAATTCGCAAAAAAATTAAAAAATTCCTTATCACCCACTTTTTAATCCCTATGTTTTAAGGTATTTCATATTTTTAACATTTTATAAAATATTGATTTTTAGTATTTTAGAATTTGTATAAAAAACATCCTAATTTTTTCTATTTGTTAAAAACTCAAGCCGATTGTGAATAAGTTTGACTTTTAATAACCATAAGAATTCACAATCTTTGTAATCGACGAAAACATAAATATTCGTTAAAATTTTAAAAAAAAACAAAAAATAGCAATGTCACAAGTTGAACCAATCTTACAAGAAAACAAAAATCGTTTCGTAATTTTCCCTATCAAACACCACGATATTTGGGAATTTTACAAAAAAACAGAAGCCAGTATCTGGACTGCCGAAGAAATTGATTTGGCGCAAGATTTGAATGATTGGAACAATAAATTAAGTGAAGACGAAAAATATTTTGTTAAACATATTCTTGCCTTTTTTGCAGCTTCCGACGGAATTGTTAACGAAAATTTAGCCCAAAATTTCATCAACGAAGTGCAATATGCCGAGGCAAAATTCTTCTACGGTTTCCAAATTATGATGGAAAACATTCATAGCGAAACGTATTCACTTTTGATTGATACTTATGTAAAAGACGAAGCCGAAAAAGACGAATTGTTTACTGCAATAGAAGTTTTCCCGGCGATTAAGAAAAAAGCAGATTGGGCTTTGAAATGGATCGAATCCGAATCTTTTGCCGAAAGATTGGTTGCCTTTGCTGCGGTTGAAGGTATTTTCTTTTCGGGAAGTTTTTGTTCTATTTTTTGGTTGAAAAAAAGAGGATTGATGCCTGGACTTACCTTTTCCAATGAATTAATTTCTCGTGACGAAGGAGTTCATTGTGATTTTGCGGTGCATTTGCACAACCATCATTTGATTCATAAAGTACCAAAAGCAAGAATCAGAGAAATTATTGTTGACGCATTGAATATTGAAAGAGAGTTCATAACCGAATCGATTCCGGTGAGTTTGATTGGGATGAACGCCGTTTTAATGACGCAATATTTAGAGTTTGTAACCGACAGATTATTGGTAGAATTGGGTTGCAAAAGAGAATACAACACGCCGAATCCTTTTGACTTTATGGATATGATTTCGCTTCAGGGAAAAACAAATTTCTTTGAAAAGAAAGTGGCCGAATATCAAAAAACGGGAGTTATGAATACTGATTCTGATGCTCAAAAAATTAGCTTTGACGCTGATTTTTAATATTTTTTCGCCACAAAGACGCTAAGTCACAAAGAAAAAGTGGCTTATTTAATCAGAAAAAAATAAAAAGCTTTGTGGTTTTTTGTTTTTATGGAAAAATGGACAAAGAATGTCAAAAAAAACTTTGTGCCTTAGAGTCTTCGTGGCAAAAATCACAAATACCAAAACCCAAAAGCTTTGCGGCTTTGTGGCAAAATAATCACAACGAATACCGGGATTAGCTTCCCAAAAAACAAACACAAATACACCAAAATAGAGAAGGGATTGTCTATTTTAAAAAAAAGTAAGCTTATGTACGTAGTAAAAAGAGATGGCCACAAAGAGCCGGTAATGTTCGATAAGATTACGGATAGAATAAAAAAATTGTGTTACGGACTGAACGGTTTAGTTGATCCCGTGAAAGTGGCGATGCGAGTGATTGAAGGTTTGTATGACGGAGTTTCGACTTCGGAATTAGACAATCTTGCCGCCGAAACTGCGGCTTCAATGACGATTGCTCATCCTGATTATGCACAATTGGCGGCGCGAATTGCTATTTCGAATTTGCATTCCAACACCAAAAAATCATTCTCGGAAACAATGAACGAAATGTTTCATTACATCAATCCGAGAAACGGTCAGGAAGCGCCATTGCTTTCGGAAGAAGTGCATAAAGTGATTATGGAAAATGCCGAATTCCTGGATTCGCACATTATATATAACCGAGATTTCAACTATGATTATTTTGGTTTTAAGACCTTGGAACGCTCTTATTTATTGAGAATAAACGGAAAAATTGTGGAACGTCCGCAGCATATGTTGATGCGTGTTTCGGTTGGAATTCACTTGAATGATTTAGAATCCGTGATAGAAACCTACGACTTGATGTCGAAGAAATTCTTCACGCACGCAACGCCAACATTGTTCAACGCGGGAACTCCAAAACCGCAAATGTCCTCTTGTTTCCTTTTGGCAATGCAAGACGACAGCATCGACGGGATTTATGACACACTGAAACAAACGGCCAAAATCTCGCAATCAGCCGGTGGAGTTGGGCTTTCTATACACAATGTTCGTGCGACGGGTTCTTATATTCGTGGCACCAACGGAACTTCGAACGGAATTGTTCCAATGTTGAAAGTTTTCAACGATACGGCTCGTTATGTGGATCAAGGCGGTGGAAAACGCAAAGGAAGTTTTGCGATTTACATCGAAACTTGGCACGCCGATATTTTTGACTTCTTGGATTTGAAAAAGAATACCGGAAAAGAAGAAATGCGCGCCAGAGATTTATTTTTTGCGATGTGGACATCGGATTTGTTTATGAAACGCGTGCAGGAAGACAGTTATTGGACGCTAATGTGCCCGAACGAATGTCCTGGTTTGTACGATGTTTACGGCGAGGAATTTGAAACGATGTACATTGATTATGAAACTCGTGGAAAAGGTAGAAAAACCATCAAAGCTCGTGAATTGTGGGAGAAAATTCTGGAATCCCAAATCGAGACCGGAACGCCCTATATGTTGTACAAAGATGCAGCCAACAGAAAATCGAACCAGAAAAATCTTGGAACCATTCGTTCATCGAATTTGTGTACCGAAATTATGGAATTTACTTCCAAAGACGAAATTGCAGTTTGTAATCTAGCTTCTATTTCGTTGCCAATGTTTGTGGAGAATGGAAAATTTGACCACAAATTATTGTACAACGTGACCAAACGAGTTACGAGAAACCTGAACAAAGTAATCGACAGGAATTATTATCCGGTGGTAGAAGCCCAAAATTCGAATATGCGTCATCGTCCAGTAGGTCTTGGAGTTCAAGGTCTGGCCGATGCTTTCATTATGTTGCGTTTACCTTTTACGAGCGACGAAGCCAAGAAATTGAACCAGGAAATTTTCGAAACATTATACTTTGCAGCCGTAACTTCTTCTATGGAAATGGCAAAAGAGGAAGGGCCTTATTCTACTTTCAAAGGTTCGCCAATTTCGCAAGGAGAATTCCAACACAATCTTTGGGGATTAAAAGATGAAGAACTTTCCGGTCGTTGGGATTGGGGTTCATTGAGGAAAGAAGTGATGGAACACGGTGTGAGAAATTCACTTTTGGTGGCGCCAATGCCAACTGCTTCGACTTCGCAAATTCTTGGAAACAACGAAGCTTTCGAACCTTATACTTCGAATATTTATACAAGACGGGTACTTTCGGGCGAATTTATCGTGGTAAATAAACATTTACTCGAAGATTTAGTGAAATTGGGTTTATGGAACGAAGATTTAAAACAAGATTTGATGAGAAATAACGGTTCTGTTCAAGGGCTAAATATTCCTCAAGATTTGAAGGAATTGTACAAAACCGTTTGGGAAATGTCAATGAAAGACATTATCGATATGTCAAGACAAAGAGGTTATTTTGTAGATCAATCACAATCCTTGAACTTGTTTATGCAAGATGCCAATTATTCGAAATTAACATCGATGCACTTCTATGCTTGGCAATCTGGATTGAAAACCGGAATGTATTATTTGAGAACAAAATCAGCAGTTGATGCGATAAAATTTACCTTGAACAACGACAAAAAAGCAGCACCAATTGAAATTAAAGAGCAGCCAGCTGGACAAAAATTACAGCCCATTGCTGTTTTAAATGAAGCTGTCGAAATGACTACAGAAGAATATAGAGCAATGATCGAATTGGCAAAAAATGCCGGTCCGGAAGATTGCGAAATGTGTGGTTCT
>Ga0209123_1002457_pt1 | contig 15627 bp, 15 predicted proteins | sample BarGraIncu00431A_FD_184500 | JGI IMG/M metagenome (GOLD analysis project Ga0209123, IMG submission 184500) | Arctic peat soil microbial communities from Barrow, Alaska, USA - Barrow Graham LP Incubations 004-31A (SPAdes) (version 2) | ecosystem: Environmental > Terrestrial > Soil > Wetlands >...
TGGACTGCCATGTAGGCGTAATTGTATTTATACCTGAGAGAAACAAGTGGTTATTCTTTGACCCAACCTTTAACACATACTTCACTGATAAAATTGGTAACCCATTAAGCATAAGAGAAATTAGAGAAGTGTATAAGAGTTGTCAAATACCTGCTTTCAAGCATATTGATATAAAAAAAGATTGGGAACTATTTATGAATGGGATTGTTTGCGAAACTTATGATGATTGGTATTCATTATATATGGCAAAAAATTGCTTCCGTTTTGCATCTCCTAAAGAAAGCTCATTTGATTACAACTCAAAAGATACAGAAATAACTGTTTTTCTAAATCCGACGGGCTATCAGATAAAAAATGAGTATGATAATAATATTAAAAATTCACATTTGTCATTATACACAGATGATATAAACCGTTTTTTTAGAATCCCATAATTGATAAAGTCGCATTCCTCATAAGTCCATCATAAAAAAATGTAAGAGTTAATAAAAAAATTAGATGAGGTTGTGGAAGATGGCTATATACAGGTACATTGTATACACACAGAATAAACCAACAACTTCCAATGAATAAAATAAATAAGTATCTAATCTTGCATCAATGGATAAAGATTGTTTTGAACTAGTCAAAAATGTAACTGCTAATATTGGCCACTTACAAACAGAAATACGCAAGAAAATATGAAATCTATTAGACAAAAAAATAATAATGAAATTAAATTGTATGGTTAACTTCTATCTTGGCTTTTATAAGTGCCTGTATGTGGCAGGGAATACCTCAAACCATTATTGTTATTTACCAATCAAAAAAACTGGGAAATAAGGAAGCAGGAATGGCATTTTGGAATAATTTAATCTGGATTTAACTTTTGTTATAACCTTATTAATACTGGAAATGGAGATAGTTCATTCAACATCAAAAGTGCATTTGTTTTTCATATTTCTAATGATATGATATATAACATTTCATTAATACTTGTGTACTTGGGAGTATTTATAAGTTCATTTATAATATACAATAGAAAAAAGAATAGTCTAAGTCTATTATCCGAAAATAACAATATAGATTGTGAAAAATAAATTTTACAGATGCATATTATTCTTAAAATTTGAATTAAGGGAGGCCTAAAATGATATGCTCCCCTTATGGTAGACAGTTAAATAATAAAACTGTTTACTATAAGGAGGGCTATTTTTTATGGGAAGAAAATCAATTATTTCAGACCGACAAAAAATCAAGGCTGTAACATCATATTTAAATGGAAAAGCTAGTATGTTAAGTTTATGCAAGAAACTTCAAGTGCATAAGAGTTCATTTCAAAAATGGGTAATACGATATAAATCAGAAGGTGAAGCTGGGTTAATGCATTCTTGCAAAAATACTGCTTATACTGCTGAAGCTAAGATTAACTTTGTAAATGAATATCTTGATGGATATGGCTCACTGAATGATTTATGCATTAAGTATCATATTTCTTCAAATACAGTTTTATGCAATTGGATAAAGAAGTATAATGGTCATGAAAATATAAAATCTTCTGGAGTAGGAGGAAAACGTATAATGACCAATGGACGTAAAACTTTTTATTATGAACGCATTGAAATCATAAAGTACTGTATTGAAAACAATAACAATTATAATATAACTGCTGAAAAATATAAGGTATCTTATCCTCAGATTTATACCTGGATGAAGAAGTATAATCAGTTTGGTATTGAAGGGCTTGTGGACCGACGTGGAAAGCCAAAACCTGAAGAGCTAATGACAGAAGATGAAAAGTTAAAAGCTCAATATAAGCTTTTAGAAGCGAAAAATAGAAGATTACAGATGGAAAATGCTCTTCTAAAAAAAATCCAAGAGATAAAAAGAAGGCGATATTAAGCGAAGTTAGATATGAAGATACTTATCTTGCAATCCAAGAATTATCTAATAAAGATAAATTTCCTATAACTAAGTTGTGCATTATTGGCGGCGTTAGTCGCTCTGCATATTATAAATGGCTACACAGAGAAAAAAGCAAACGAGAATTAAAAAACGAAAAATTATTAAAGATTATTTGTGAGTTATATAAGGAAAAAGACGGTATCTTAGGTTATCGCCAGATGACTATTAAAATCCGTAGAGAATATAATAAAACAGTTAACTATAAACGAATTTATCGCTTGATGCAGATATTAGGAATAAAATCCGTATGCAGAAAGAAAAGATATAACTATATTAAATCAATTCCTGAAGTTACTGCAGAAAATATTTTGGGTAGAAATTTTAAAGCAGAACAAATCAATGAAAAATGGCTTACTGATGTAACCGAGTTTAAATATGGGCATAGTGGCAAAAAGGCTTACCTTAGTGCAATATTTGATTTAGGTGGTAGAGGTATTGTTTCATATGTCATTGGTCATTCTAATAATAATCAATTGGTCTATGAGACCTTTAATCTAGCTGTTAAAGCATACCCTGATGCTAAACCAATATTTCATAGTGACCGAGGCTTTCAGTATACTACAAAGACATTTAAAGAAAAACTGAAAAAGGCTGGAATGACACAGAGCATGTCAAGAGTTGGGCATTGTATTGATAATGGACCAATGGAAGGTTTTTGGGGAATCTTAAAAACGGAAATGTATTATCTTCATAAATTTGAAGACTATGAAAGCTTAAAGAAATCGATTGAAGACTATATAGAATATTACAATAATAGACGTTATCAAAAACGTTTAAAGTGCATGACACCAATAGAATATCAGCGATATCTATCAGGTAATGCAGCATAAATAAAGCGCCTACCAAACGATAGACGCCTTACATAAAATCTTTAATTATTTCCACTGTCTACTTGACAGGGGGCAGTTCAAAATGGCTTCCCTTAAAAATTATTATATTATCAACACTGTTATTAAACATAGCCATTAATTAAAACAAAATATTATTAAAAATCACAGTTTTAATTCTTATTATTGAACAGTTACATAGTCTAAATATAATGATGTAGATCCGGATGAATTAGAACCAGCAGTAAATTGTACCCCAATTTCCCTTACATCATTAAGATTTGCAACACCAGTTAAATTAAAGTTAAGGACTGTTCCTCCTGTACTTGAATCTATACTAACCGCTCCTCCACTAAACCATTGATATGAACTACCTGTTTTAATATAAATTTTAGCAGTCATACCAGTTCCCTCAGTTCCCCATGTAGCATTACGTACTACAGCTTTTATTTGTGACTTCCGACTTATATCCTGACTTACAGCACATGACATAGAATATTGTGCCGCGCCTACCAAATTGACATCAGATTGCAATGAATTACTACCATTATAGCTCCATGAATTTGTTGTCCATGGACCACCTACTACATTTGATCCAGTCCATCCATCAAGACCTGAATCAAAATTATATAGAACTGTACTAATCCCTCTTACAAGTGCTTGTGCAACCTCTGGGCAACTCCAGGCTAATGTGTTTCTATCAAATATGCCAAAGCTATTTGCTGCACCATTATCCCACCAAATTGGAGTAATACCTCTTGCTCTTGCTCCTCTAACACAATATTCGGCTTGAGCGACTCTATCCGCTGTGTTATTCTTATTAATTGCACCCATTTCACCAATAACTACAGCTCTTCCATTACTTACGAACTTGTTGTAAAGAACATCAAGCTCGCTATCTATTGCAGCCTTATCAGATTCACTTCCCCAAGATGATGTCCCATTACTATCCAAAGCAAATGAATATGGTGAGTACATATGAATCGATACAATAACTCTACTATCGTTATTTGGAATAACTAAGTCATTTATCGCAACAGCGGTAGCAGATGCGGCAATTGTTGGTATCATTATATACCTGCTTGCGTTATGTCCACCAGCACCTCTGATTGTATTTACAGCTGCCAAATTACATTTGTTAATTACATCACGGTTTTCAAAAGAGCCGCCTGACCATTCATCGGCTGTTCCCACTGGTCGTGGCTCATTCATTGTTTCAAATATTAAATAGTCACTATACCATTTAAATCGATCTGCAACCTGAGCCCAAACCTTCGTAAGCTGATTCATTGTTGCTACCTCGTTTGCATAGAAGGGCTTAATCCATGAATCCTCATGATGAAGGTTAATAATTACATACATATCATTGTCCATTGCGTAATTTGCAACTTCCTCTACTCTATTAAGCCATGTTTGGTCAAGAGTGTAGTCAGGACCTTCTCCCATATGCCCATCCCAAGTTACTGGAATCCTCACAGTATTGAATCCTGCTTCTTTTATTTTATCAATCATTGCATGTGTTGTTACGGGGTTTCCCCAATTAGTTTCTCCCCCTGTAGCATCTAATGCATTACCTAAATTCCAACCAATTTTCATATCATTAACAAGTTGTAAAGACGTAATGTCCCGAATGCCTGTCCAAGCGGTAGATGCATAAACGTTCACATTTGTCGCAAAAGTTGCAGCAACTAAAACCGATGCCACAATTAATGCTTTTCCATTAAGTAATAATTTTTTAAACATACTCTTTTATCCTCCTAAAATTTATTTATGTTTAGCATCATTAATTACTTTACCCCCTCCTTTTAAAAGTATAGTGAATTCGGAAACGTTTAGGTGGTAAAAACCAGAAACAGCCACCACGCCATCCTGGAATTATTAAAAAATTTGTTGATTTAGCACTTCAAGGTAAATCTTTCGAAGGCAGACCAGAAAGGCTGCTGCAACAAATTTTTGCCAAAGTTGCTGTAAACCTTCCGCACATGCCGGTCTCCTTGGTGATACAACTAAGCTTACAATATCCGGAGACGGCACTTGTATTAATACTGGCGGAATTCTTACGGAATCATAGTTTGTGATTGTGTTTCTAAAGGCATTTACAATTGTGACTGCCACCGAAGATTCTCTGACACAGATGCTCGTCACGGTTGGGATAGTTTATAGTGAACATATATGTTTCTAGTTGTAAATTTCTGGTGAGATAAAAAAGTTGAGTGGAGTGGAATATAAATATATTAATATATTAACAATATTGTATATTAACTATTGAATGTAAGTCAATAATACGATATTATCCAATATAAGGATATTAAACCAGATGCAAAAAACATGAGTTATTCAATTTATCCAATAATTTCTCCAACCTACAACTTCATTAGGAATAGGCTACGAGGATAATCAACCACATATTTTGAGAAGAGAAGGTTTTCCAATACCTCAAATATTTATTTGTAAAAGTGGGGAAGGAACATTAAAGGTTAATTTGAATGGATTGCATTTTAAATGTAATCCCAGTATCCTTGGTAATTTTCTCGAATTGTTATATAGACAAGGACACAGAATTACTTCTGTGTCCCACTAATTTTATTATTTACTCCACAATTTGGGTAGTTTTGCCTATCCCCTCCAAAAAGTATGTTAGGTGGATGGAATACCTTTTGAATGTATTTATTTTAACCTTTTTAGACATGTTTCAATGGGTTTTTATACGTTTTAAAAGTTAGAAACTATTTAAACATCTCAAATCAACTCAATTGCAGGCGGATCTATGTCTAGCACCAAATAACTATTCCCTTATTCCACCTTTTCGGGGGATAGGCAAAAACACCCATTTTGTAAACATTGGATATTTTTATTCTTTTATCATAAGGTATTTTAATTTCACCAAAATTGCAGGAGAACCCAATTTTGCTTGACATTCTACACCGTTTAATATTCAAAGAATTTTTTGAATATATCGGTGTTTTGCTTCCTTTTTTCATTTTATAAATTATCATTTTTACCCTTAATTTAGTTAGTATTATCAATACTATAATTGTACTTTAATTAACTTGTTTCAATCAAAAGAAAAAGAGCTTTATCATTCAGTGATTAAATCCTAGATATATCAATGATTTACATTGATAACGTATACTTCTTTGAGTTAGAACTTTTTAGCATTAATTCTAAGTCAGAATGTTTTGATAAAAGATTTTTTGGTAATAACTTTCTTAACGTATAAAATCAGCGTTTCGCGAGCACTACCCCTATGATATGTAAATTTAGAAAGTATGACTCAATTGGTGATAGCTTATTGGACCATGGAAAGCTTCTAACCCTAAGTAGGTATAAATCTGTGATTGCGTCTAAAGACTACAAGGAAGCGGCCCTAAACGTTTATAAATCTGGTTACTGCACTGATGCTGAGTACCCTAATAAGCTTATATCCATAATTGAGCAAAACAAGCTTTATATTTATGATGCTGCACCTATAGGTAGTAGCTCTAGTAATAATGATTCTGAAAATATCAAGTATTTTCAAAGTTGCTTAACTAAAATGAAGATTAAAGATATTAATAATAACAATTTAGTAGTAGATGGATCGAATGGTCCACTTACAGCTAGCGCAGTTAAAAAATTTCAGGATATAGTAGGTATAACATCAGATGGTATATGTGGCCCAAATACTATAAATGCAATAGAAATTATTATGAAAAGGCCTAGCTGCAGTATTAATAACCCTGGAAATAAAATAGTTGTCCGTTACCTCCAATATAGGATTCAATCTAATATCGATGGTGCATTTGGTCCTGACACTGAACGTTGTATTAAAACATATCAGAAAAACAACGAATTAGTGGCCGATGGAATTGTAGGTAACTGTAGTTGGGAACGCTTACTCGCTTAAATAATATACAATTTTATTGATTTTCTACTATTTGTTAACTTTTATAAAGTTAAGTTTAATTAAATTTAATTAAATAAGATTTCGTTAAATTTAACTAAAATAATGCCTATACGCTTCATTCATTTGGATATAATTAGATATAAATACTTCATTAAAAAAAGCAGCTGAAATATAATTTTCAACTGCTTTTTCTGACAAGTGGTGCGGCAACCTTTTAATTGTTCTTGTACCAACTTCCTATTATTATAATTAATAGTTAAATTCATACTTATATTTTAGCCTACTTCTGCTTCATTACTGAGTAAATTTAGTGTAAATTGGATCCTTTTACAATTTCAAATAGCCTCTTATTAAGATAAACTTTTTCCTTGCCCATCATTTGCGATGATAAAAATCCTTCTTTTTCTAATGCTATCAAATAATCCGAAGCAGTTCTTCTAGAAATATTAAGACCAGTTTCAATATATTTAATTTTCGTATAAAACTCAAAGAAAAGTAGTTCTATAAGTTCCTTTGAATAAATCTTTGGCAATACATTTTTAATATCCTGCGCAGTCTCTTCAACCTCTGCATTAATTTTTTTAACCAGATTTAATGTCTCCTCTGAAGTTTGCTCTATACCTTCCAATATGAAAAGTACCCATTCTTCCCATTTCCCCTCTGTCCTTACTTCTTGAAGTAGCTTATAATAAGAAGTTTTATTTCTAATAATAAATTTACTTAAATATAAGATTGGACTGTCTAGAAGATCCTTTAATACCAGGTATAAAACATTTATAATCCGTCCTGTTCTGCCATTTCCATCATAAAAAGGATGTATAGATTCAAATTGGAAATGAATTACTGCTAGTTTAACAAGAGGATCTAGATTATCAAAATCTTCATTAATGTACTTTTCAAGATTTGACATTAGATTAAGTATTTCTGTTTCTCCACTTGGAGGAGTATATACAACTTCTCCTGTTGCTTGATTTTTGAGTGTAGTTCCAGGAAGTTTTCTAACGCCTGCATTGTTTTTTTCTATTATTTTCTGTATATCAATAATCATATTTATTGTTAAAATTTGATTTCCGCGGACAAGCTCATATCCTTTCCATAATGCAGTCCTATAACTTACAACTTCTTTTGCAGCAGAGTTATTGTACTCCTTTTGCGACATTGCTCTAAATAGTTCATCATGAGTTGTAATTATATTTTCAATTTCAGAACTATCTTTTGCCTCGTTAATAGTTATAGCATTTAAAAGTATATTCTTATTAGGTATTGTATCTGCATAACCTTTAAGTTCAGCTAATGCCCTATGAGAACGTGAAAGCTGCTTTAATACTCTATTGGTTTCAAGTGTAACTTGTGGCGGTAAATATTTTACTATAGTTTCATTCATTATTATTCACCTTCCTTATACTCATTATATAGGAAAAACTTTCTCATATCAATAGAACATAGGCAAAAAAACAAAAAAATTGCTCGCGTTAATATAACGTGAGCAATTTTTTCTCGTGACAAAAGTTATTTTAATGAATTTTTCAATTTTTTAGAGAAAACATTAATTATACCAATGTTATTAATTCACCTTTCTATTGGGGGTAGTAACAGCAAAGCGTAAATTTACCACGTTAAGACATATATTCCCAAGACACTGATACAATAAAACAGTTATTAAATATGTGGGGTATTGAGACGATTCGTTAAAAAAACAGCGATAAGACAGTATTATCCATTTTTGATGAACTATAAATCAAAAATGGAACTACTATTTTGTGGCTCTTATGATGTAAAGTATGAAGAATGGGACACAACTAATACGTAAGACTTACGTATTTTATTAAATTCTATAAACTAAAATTTATTAAAACTAAACTTTAATGAATTGGTACACAAATTTCACAAAAATGTTTTTTAACCATTTCCGTCTTATACCTTTCAAGAATAGATCTTGTTTCATCCAGTTGATAGCCTTTCTTAAATAATTCCGGAAAAATTGCAAGCCACGCTTTTTGAACTTCTTCAGCTGTATGTCGTATTTTAAAAACTGCATATTTTCCTCCAAGAATGCTACCATCACTAATATAATCATCACTAATGCAATAATCATTTGAAATAACGAGGCCTGTGTCATAACGACAATTTTCAGGTTCTACTATTTTAGGGTTATCATGGGCAATTCCTAGTATAATAGATTGGGTGTTTTTGCCCAACCCCTCCAAAAGGTGAAATAGTCCTTATTCGATGTTTTTATGTGTCATAAGTACACCTTATTTATTTCTGACATATGTCAAATGGATAGTACATGTTTTGAAATATAAATATAGGCAATCAGTTTGGGAATGGCTATATTTCAGTGAATATCGAATTAGTGATTTGCCTATTCCCCTTTTTCGGGGGGATGGGCAAAAATACCCAGTATGTGACCGTGACCAGATACGGCACCGTGTACATATTAAATTTTAGTGGTTGAATCAATTTTATAATTTTGTTTATCCAAATAGCTAGGACATATGAATAATCTGGATGCTCCACCCCGGACCCAGGAAGAAATACTCTGCAGGTCGTGGAGGAAAATAGACAAGCATGTAAACATTAAAAGAGCTGCTCACAAGCTGGTCCATTTTCTTGCATGTGAAGCCTTCGAAGAGGCGAGTGGACTGGCCTCTTTAAGAACGCAAAGATCGCGTACTTAAAGGCTTGTCCACTCGCTTGCTGCAGATTTAATTTTCTAAAAATAAAAATATCCATTTTCGTGAGTTCAGGAATATGGTCATACATAGTAGCTTTAAAAGATTAGTAAGTAAAGATTAAAGATAAAGATTATTATAATAATAATTAGTTATTGTATTTACTAAGTCTATTGTTAGCGGTTACTAACGGTACGGATATAGTTTTTTATGGTCCTTGGGCTATAACCCTTTAGTTCCATATCCATTTTCATTTTTCGTCTTAATTCTGACATAAATAATAACACTTCCTTATTTTTTATTTCTACAATAAAAGTTTAAAGGAAGTACTGATTATAATAAAGAGGAATTGTTATCCAACAATTTCTCTTTATTAACCCTATTATAAAAAAATAAATTTACTCATTAGCAATTGTCTGCCACCGTTTTTAGCGGTTTAGTTCTATTATACGAATATGACATAACTGTTAAGAAATTATACCACAACATACTATTTTTACAAGCCTAAAAGTCACAAAAGTACCCCTAATTGAATGAGCTAGTGTAGATAAATGTAAACGATAATTTAATAATATATTAAAAAATGGTTAGATATTATTAAAACTTGAAATTTTAGGATACTGAAGGGACGCTCAAGGAGAATTATTAAAATAGGTCAAAGAGAGCTTACAAAAATATTAAGTATAGGGATAGCAACGGTCAAATGAATCTTCTATGCCGTTTTAATTTTTGTCAAATGGGTTTACTTACTGTAGGTTTCCTTACTGTTTTTTTGACTACTGGCTTATTCGTAACCACAACTGGCTTTTTAACTGTTGTATTAGGTGTTTCTTTAACTTGCACTGTTTCTTCTGGTAAGTCTTGTTTTGATAAATTAGCTATTTCTTTTAATGTTGTTCCAAGCTCAATCGCTTGATCACTTATTAATTTTGTTATATCTGCATCACTATAGTTTTGTTTTTTAAGAGTAGCTGTTATATCATCTATACTTACCTTAGCTTCCTATAATGTTAATGAACTTCTTAATATTTTATTTGGGTCTGACACTCCATTTACTGGCTTAAGTACATCAATTGGTTTAGCAACTGGACTAGTATTATTTTTGTCGCTCTTTACTGCCACTTCTTTTATGTTCTCATTACTATTTAATGCTAGCATTAGGGGTATGAATAACATAGCTGTAACCGGACTCAATAGAGAATTTGTAATTTTTCATATGTAAAAGTAATTTGTTTTATAAAAATTTGGTTCAAGCAAAAGAATACCATGATACAAAAATATTCAGGTCATAAGATAATAAAAACTCACGATATATATATATAATTACCAATATAAGGGATTGAGTTTTCAGTAAAGCACAATTATGTTCTTTATACCTTTATTTACTAAAATTTTAGATTATTAAGGTGAAAAATCATATGAGTGGGTTACATCATCTATCTCCTAATCTATTACCGTGTACTGTAAGGCAATTTTATTAACGAATTCCTATATTTTTATCCTAGCAAATACAACTAAGTAAGTACTATTTTTTAAGTATTAGAAAAAAAGTGGGAGGAATTTAATTGGCCACTTACAAACAGAAATACGCAAGAAAATAGAAAATTTTAGAAAATGACTTGGAAATACACATGTAAAAACAGATGTATAGATGGCATCGTATGATGGGAAACTATCACGTACGGTGCGAACCGGGGGAAAAACGACTTTGACTGCCACCTTTGGTGGTAAAAGCGGTGGCTCACCTATCAGTATCCAAAAGATGCGAAAAACTTGATAGTGTGGGGCATATCATGGATATCTGAAGACATTTCTAAGTTAAAGAATAAATCATCATTGATGCCTTTAATGGAGATTGTAAGTGCTGATGATACGGATATATGCGATGACGTACTTACATTAGCTGCAAGTTATGGTAGAACAGACACCAAAAGCCTACGGCAATGTTATTATACTCTATCGAAGAGATCAACTAATCTTGAGCCTCTTAAATTAAGTGTGCAAACACCATCGCTAAACTATAGTCCTAATTTATCCTCCTACGATAGCACCTCTTGTTTTATATCTTTATATTGCATAATATCATTTTATTGACTTGCACTCAATCAATAATATAAAATATTATTGAGATATTAATATGTTTTTATTTCATTAAGGAGGCTGAAAAATGAGTCAAGGTATTATTTTTCATGTATCAAAATCTGGCTGTGACACAAATGGAGACGGAACAATAAATTATCCTTAAGAACAATGTTTGTAGATGGTGAGGAAGGTAAAAATTATGTGCCCCTTACGCGTGGTGATTGTTGTGTTGTAAGGGCTGGATCAATATACCTTAAGAATGTTTTCCATATCATTATAAAAAAATTTAATTATTACGATATGGGTGGGAATGGAATATTTGTTAGCGGTTATAACAAAGATCATGTTATTGACAATAACGAATTTATAAATTTCGGTTATACCTGTATACAAGTGGTTGGTTTACCTGTTGCAGCATTAAGGAAAACGTAGAAATTAAGGATGTTTCATTGAAGGAAAAAATGGTACTGATATTGAAAGCAACTTGAGAGAGTGGGGGTGTAATTTAAATGCACAATAATAATATAAATTATCTTTCTTTGCCTGAAAAATGCAGGTTAATTTGCATTAGCGATATTCACGGTTCAATTGATTTGTTTAAAGCTCTACTTGAGAAATGTAGCATATGTGATGATGATTACTTAATCTTATTAGGCGATTATATTGAAAAAGGGAATGACAGTTACGGTACATTGGAATATATAAAGAGCTTATACAAAAACCGTAAGAATACATTTTTAATCAAAGGGAATGTAGATTATGCTCCTCATATTATTTTAAATGAGTATGATGAAGTTAAGGCGGCTGATTATCTCTTTAAAAGATCAAAATCTATTATTCATCAATGGGCACAGCAGTCAATGCTTCCGGAGATAAACAGAGAAAACATTAAAGATATAAGAAAAATATTAGTTACTCGTTATATAAATGATATTGATTTTATAAGTAACCTACCGTTTGTAATCACTACGTCAGACTTTATTTTTGTGCATGTGGGTATTAACAACGATGCTTTAAATGGTATTGATAGAAAAACATTCTTTAATGCTTCAAGCCTTCTGTTTGACGGAAAAGGTCCTGATGGTAGGTGGGTAGTGTTCGGTCATTTTCCTACATTTAATTCACCACTATCAGGAAGCAGTAATAATCCCATTATTTCCGAAGAACGGAAGGTCATTGGGATAGATGGGGGAAATGTTTTGATAGAACATGGACAATTAAATGCTCTTATAATTAATAAATCAGGTCATAATCTTGACTTTTCATATGAGTTTACGAATTATTTTAATACAAGAACTATATTAAAAACATATGAAGCAGAAAACGACGATCTGCATATATTTAAATGTGTACTACCACCTTATCAAATAATACGAGAGGAAAAATATTTCTACATATGTTTGGCTCCTGATACTGGTATAACCGGAAGGGTAAAAAAGGAGCAATTGGAACGAGATAATAACGGTTGTTATTTCACTCGCTATAATAATACTATATCGAATTTTTTATCGGTTGAAAAAGGTGAGGATGTGTATATAATCGTTGATGATTGTGAAGGTTACACTCTTGTAAAAAATATGAGAGGAATTATAGGATGGATTAAAAAAGACTGCATAAGCTTCTAATTCGTAGTCAAACTAGTTCATAATCTCCTTTAAGGGGTTTTATGGAATCAAAGTATATTAGAGAATGTTATATATCCTTTAAGCAATGAATTCTATTAGCTAGAACATTTATGAATAACTCAAATGTATTATTGCTAGATGAGTATACTTCCGCTTTAGATATTTATTATTTGATGAACCTTCAAAACAAATCTATTTAATCGGAATCGACCTGAAAATGAATGGATTGAAATGATACAAAAGAATGAACAACCTAATTTAAGCAAGAGAATGTTATTTTTAGTAGCTACACCTGATAATATCGACCATTATATGCAAATGAATTTAGAAAATATACTTGATATGTTTCATGATATAGATTATAAATTACAAAGTTCAATTCCAAGTATTAAATTTTTATCAGAAGTCTATGGAAATAAAGATAACACCATACTGACAGATTTCAGAAGCATTTTATGGAAATGGATAGATATGCATTTTAATAATAACCCCCAACTTGATAAATCACTATTATTTTCAGATTTACACACAAGTGTAATGTGGAGATAATAAGTATAATTTTAATTAGTGGATAAAGGAGGTTAATGATATGAAAAGTATTGGAGCATGTGGAATTGATTGCAATGCGTGCAAGTTTAAGCTTGAGGGTATTGCGGTGGCTGTATTGAAATAAAAGGGAGGTAAAGCCAAATGAAGTATAAGGCAATATTTTTCGACAGAGATGGAACTTTAACAAAGAATGAACCTGGTTGGGTGAAAATGCGTGATGACAAGTTGTTTGAATGGAGTGGACAACCTTTTGTTTTCACACAGGAATTATTTGATAAGATTTTTCAGCGGGTATGGCAAGGCGGATATTCATTTGTTCCCTATAAAAATGTGGAACAGGAGTTGCAGTTTTTTAATCAGTGGTATAAAGCCTTATTTAATGAGTTAGGAATAACACATAATGTTTCTGAGCGGGAAGACTATCTTGTGCATCATTTATGGTATTTAAAAAAAGAACTTTATCCTGAAACAATATATGTTTTAGAATATTTTAAATCTCATGGATATAAAATGGGTGTTATAAGTGACTCTCCACCCTCTCTTGAGTTGACGTTAAAAAGCATAGACATTCATAAGTATTTTACATCTTTTACAGCAAGTTCACTTGTTGGAGCAGGTAAACCTAGCCCAATAATTTTTAATGCGGCACTTAATGCACAGGGAGTAACTGCTTATGAAAGCATATATATAGATGATTTTGATGTAGAAGCAGATGGGGCAAGAGAACAAGGATTTACCTCATTTTTAATCGACAGATCTGGCGAAAACAAAGGCGAATGGACAATTAGCAGTTTAAAAGAAATTATTGATTTTGTAGAGAGGTTAAAATAACAATAGTTCTTCAAAAATGTAATTATATTATAGAGATAATTGGTTCTTGCCCTAACGGTGGTAACAACTTAGAAGGTCTTTTACTTTTAGAAAAGAAGTTGACAAAATAGAGTAATTACTCTTTATTATATACAAAATCAAACGAAACCCATGGTTAGGGCAACCTTTTCATAATTTACGTCATAACTGTTAAAAACTGCGTCACAATGATATTAAAAATGCTCAAATGAGGGGGATTTAATATGTATACATTTTGTAATTCTGTTACTATCTTGAATTATCTTAAAAAAGAAAAATATAAAAAATTGCCACATGATTTATTCGATAGGTATCTCTGGCTATATACAGAAATTGAAGAACTAACACACAAGTTAGCATACGGAAAAACTATACAACCATTTAATACATATTGTTACAAAAAAGGTACTAGCATACTTGGGGTTGCTTATCTATGTTGGGAAAACAATTTGGCGGAATTATACATTGATTCAATTAACTTAGAAGAGTTAGATACTCTGTTAAAAAATATCTTTGCCCGCAAGTTCGCAAAATTACATATTACGGTAGGTAGTAAGGCTATAGCTGATTATATTCAAGAACAATTTGAAATAGACTATAATAACGGAACAGTTAAATATTATACTACTTCTTCTGTAGAGATAAAGGATGAACGGGTTAAAGAAATGTGTGAAGAAGATGAATACTTAGTAAGGAAACTTTCCAAAAATGTTTGGGGTTCATACAAGTCTTTTTTAAGCAACGGATACAGATTCTTTGGATTGGTAGACGATGATAATTTATTATCTATGTGTGGAGTCTCACAGTTAACAGCATTTAAAAGTGAAATAATTGGAGTAGAAACTTTTGAAGAAATTAATCGTGTACAAGGGTTTTCGAAGGCAACATGTAGTTTAGCATTAAACGAAACGCTAAAATTAAATGATGTTGTAACTTGGTCAACAAATTCAAGAAATATCTCAAGTTGTAAAACAGCTGAATCACTTGGATTCAAACAGTATTATACTCTTTACGATTTTAATTATAATGATAAGTAGTGACTTCGTAATGTTCATATATGTCGGTGCGACAAGAAGTCGCTAATTAGTAGTGTTTCGTAAGAAACTGCGTTAGTTACTAAGCGTATCCCTGCTTGAAACTGCACTCCGAGTAATTGGTTTGTAGGTTGCATGAGAGTTAAATACCTAAGG
>Ga0209123_1002458_pt1 | contig 15625 bp, 14 predicted proteins | sample BarGraIncu00431A_FD_184500 | JGI IMG/M metagenome (GOLD analysis project Ga0209123, IMG submission 184500) | Arctic peat soil microbial communities from Barrow, Alaska, USA - Barrow Graham LP Incubations 004-31A (SPAdes) (version 2) | ecosystem: Environmental > Terrestrial > Soil > Wetlands >...
GCATTATAGGCCCCAATGGATCGGGGAAAACAACACTCATCAAAGGAATTCGTGGTGAAGTAAACGTGGAAAAAGGTTCCATTTTGCTCGATGGAAAAGATCTTCGGAAAATGTCCATCAAGGAAAAGGCTACCAAAATGGCTGTAGTGACTCAACAAACGGATGATTCAGACCTGAGTGTGCTGGACTTTGTACTGCTCGGAAGATTACCCTACCGACGACCATTTCAGTTTTTCGAATCGGATGAAGATCTTATAATTGCAAACAAATATATCAAACTGACCGGAATAGAAAGGTTACGCGATAAATCAATATCCCAACTGAGCGGTGGCGAAAGACAACTGGCCAGCATTGCAAAAGCCCTGGCTCAGGAGCCCACACTGCTGTTGCTGGACGAACCGACCTCTCAGCTCGACATCAGTCATCAGGTACAAATACTGGATTTGGTGCGTCAATTGAATCAGGACATGCAGCTGACTGTCTTGATGATCATTCACGACCTCAATCTGGCCAGTGAATATTGCGATCATTTATTGATGATGAATCATGGTCAGATTTTCATACAAGGCACGCCAGAAGAAGTCATTCAATATCAAGCCATTGAGGAAGTTTACCAAACTTGTGTTGTCACTCGTGAAAACCCGGTTTCAGGAAAACCAACGGTTTTTCTGGTTTCTAAAAATAAACTTACGCGTAAAAATTAGTTATAAACCCGAAACCACACCCAGCGCGAACAGCCAATCCGGATGCGTTGTTCAAGCAGGAACTGTGGATTTCCATTTCAAATTTAAAATGAAAAGAAGCTTTACTTTTATCATTGTCGCTCTATTGGCAAGTACAGGAATAATTTCAGCCGAAATACAGGATTCCATCCGCGCCCAATCTCTGGAGGAAATTGTCGTCCAATCAACCAGGCTTGGCAATAAACTGAAGAACATTCCACAAAAAATTGAAATCATTACGAAAGAAGACATTCAAAGTGTTCCCAATGAAAATCTGGCGGATGTGATCAAACGTCTCACCAGTGTGGACATCGTTCAATATCCGGGTGTATCAGCAACGATAGGCATGCGTGGATTTTCACCCAGTGCCATTTCCAGAAGTTATACCCTGATGCTAATTAATGGAAGGCCGGCAGGAACAAACAATCTCGCTTCCATCATACCGAACAATGTGGAACGCATTGAAGTCATCAAAGGCCCGTACGCCACGCTTTACGGATCGGATGCCATGGGTGGAGTGATCAACATCATAACAAAAACCATCAGCTCTGAATTTCAGGGAAACATCAAGGTAGAAGGCGGCACGTATGATTTTCACCGTATCGAGGGCGGTTTGAGCGGAGAACTTCTCCCCCATCTGAGAGGAGGATTTAATTTTTCAACCATGAAACAAGGACAGGATTACCTGATCGGAAAAAAGAACCTGTTGAAAATGAACAAGGTTGAAAAATACATACTGGACAACAACTCGTATGGCGACACCATGAAAAATACGGTTTACGACCTGAACGATTTGAATGCCCGTCTGGAGTGGGATGTCAACAAACGCTGGAGTGCAAATGCTGAAGCCACCTACACCTTTGGAAACAACATTGAAACACCTGGAAATTACTGGGGTAGTTACAGCTACAGTAAAAAACAGATTCGTCGCGTTAATGCCTTCGGCACCATTGAGCGTAAAGGAAAAGCAGGCAGTTTGACGTTCAGTCCTTATTTTACCAAAGAAAACGAGCCCAATTATTCAGACAATACTTCGGCTGGTTTTGTCAACTTTGAAAGTGAAATCTCCCAATACGGTTTCCAACTTCAACAGCAGCAGGCTTTTGGCGATTTTAAGGCTGTAGCCGGAATTGATTATGGAGTATACGATTATCAATCTGAACGATTTGCATCAGCAGGAACGCCTACATCGCCCTACAAACCGAACAACAGTCGTTCCAACGGAGCTCTTTTCGCACAAGTTAGCTATCACCACGAAAAACTGGATGTCAATGCCGGTGCACGTTTTGATCATTTTAGAGACCACATTGAGGCCAACGATTCCCTTCATGCAGGTACATCAAACAACAGCTACAACACCTTCAATCCAAGCATCGGTGCTCAATACCTAATTTTGGAAGGATTAAAGGCACATGCTTCATTTGGGACAGCATTTTCTGCACCGGATGCCGATAAAACGTCCGGTTATTATTTATTTTACGAACCTATGTGGAATTTGAGGCAATCCTATTTGGGCAATCCGGATTTGAAACCTGAAAAGTCCGGCACCATTGATCTTGGACTCAGTTTCCATACACCCAACCGTGCTTTGAATGCCGATATAACCTATTTCCATACCATTCATAAGGATAAAATTGTAAATCTTTATAAAGGCGACACCATCACGTACATCAATGCCAATAAAGCCATCATGAACGGGGTTGAACTGAGTGCAGATTATGATTTCGGCAGCCTATCCGACCAACATTTCACTCTGGAATTGTATACCAACTGGACCTATCTTTTTGATGCAAACAACTCACAAATCACGAAATCTTCCACCGGTGCAGACAGTACCTTTACCCGTGATTTGCTAAATGTCCGCAAACTGAATGGAAATTTTGGGCTTTCTTTCAGAAATCAAAAAGGACTCTCAGCCAGACTGAATGCCAGATATAGTGGTTTAAGGTTAGAAAAAGACTACTTCAATTATCTTCGTCCTGAAATTTTAACTTCAGACTATACCACTGAAAGTGGTTACAAGCAGTCTGAAGCTATCCTGAAACAACCTGATTTCCTGATTTTTGACTTAAGCGCTCAATATGCCTTCAAAAACAAAATAGCCTTAGGTCTGAGTCTTTCCAACCTCTTCGATGAAAATTTCACCGAAACGGACGGTTACAACATGCCGGGACGTCAGATCAAAATCAGCCTGGGATACTCTTTCTAAAACCAAATAAACATGCGAAAAATCATTTTTATCACAGGAGGACAACGGTCAGGCAAAAGCAGATTTGCCCAAAGCTTTGCGCTTGGTTTGTCCGACCATCCGGTCTATCTGGCCACCGCACACATCTGGGACGATGATTTCCAGGTCAGGGTGCAACGGCACAAGGACGACAGGGGCGAAGAATGGGAAACCATCGAGGAAGAAATGACGATCAGCCAGTTACAACTGGACGGACGGGTCGTTTTGCTCGACTGCGTCACCTTATGGTTAACCAACATCTATGTTCAAAATCAGTATGATCCTGAACTTACCTTGGAGAAAGCCAAAAAGGAATGGAAAAGCTTCAGGGAAAAAGACTTCACCCTCCTGGTGGTCAGCAATGAAATTGGCATGGGTGTTCACGCAGAAAACGAAGCTTCGCGGAAATTCGCGGATTTACAGGGCTGGATGAACCAGCAAATCGCTGCGGATGCGGACGAGGCGTACCTGATGGTTTCGGGCATACCGGTAAAAATTAAATAGCACCCTTCAGAATATATAATTATAATAAAATGAAAGATCAACTCAAACACAAAATCGACTTCAAGACCAAACCGCTGGGTTCCTTGGGTCAACTCGAAGATATTGCCCTCCAAATCGGTCTGATTCAACAAACGTTGACTCCCGAAATCACCAAACCGACCATGCTTGTTTTCGCAGCCGACCACGGTTTGGCCGATGAAGGAATCAGCCTGTTTCCGAAAGATGTTACCTGGCAAATGGTGATGAATCTGGTATCGGGTGGCGCTGCCATCAGCGTTTTTTGCCGCCAGAACAACATGGAAATGAAAGTAATTGATGCCGGTGTGGATTATGATTTCCCGGTTGATCTGCCCATTCTTTCCTGCAAGATCACACGCGGATCACGCAATATGCGCAAGGAACCAGCCATGACTCTGGAAGAATGCCAACTGGCCATGCAAAAAGGTGCCGAATTCGTGAAAGCAGAAGCACAGGCAGGTTGCAACACCATCGGTTTTGGTGAAGTAGGAATTGGTAACACGTCGGCTTCTGCCCTGTTGATGCACCGTTTCATGAACCTGCCTATCGAAGAATGCACGGGAGCAGGTACCGGTTTCGACAAAGAAGGAGTCATCCGCAAAGCAGCCATTCTTCGCGAAGTCAGTGAAAAATACAACCCACAGACTCCCCTTGAAATCCTGGCCACTTTTGGTGGACTGGAAATTGCCATGATGGTGGGTGCTTTTCTGGAAGGTTATCGCCAGAATATGATCCTACTGGTGGATGGTTTTATCGCCAGCGCAGCCGTGTTGACAGCCTTGCAATTTGAACCGGACTTAAAATCAAACTGCGTTTTCTGCCATACCTCCAACGAACAAGGGCATGAAAAGTTGCTCAAATATCTGGATGTAGAACCCCTAATGAACCTGCGTATGCGGGTTGGTGAAGGTACCGGTGCTGCTGTGGCACTTCCCATTATTCAAAGTTCACTGGCTTTTCTCCGGGAAATGGCTAGCTTTGAAGAAGCCGGAGTGTCCAACAAAGAGTAACTGAAATGAAACAAATACACATTTTCCTGACAGCAGTGATGTTTTACACTCGGATTCCAGTGCCGAAAAGCGTTGGGTATACCGCGGAAAACATGAATCGGTCCACCGGTTATTTGCCGCTGATCGGGATTTTGGTGGGTGCTATCGGTGGAGCCGTCTATTTGGGGGCTCTACTGGTATTGCCAGTCAGCGTGGCTGTTTTAGGGTGCATGGTCGCCACCATTCTGGTGACAGGCGCTTTTCACGAAGATTCCATATCTGATTTTTGCGATGGATTTGGTGGCGGACACGACAAGGAATCCATCCTCCGCATCATGAAAGACAGCTGCATCGGCACTTTTGGTGCGACAGGCCTGATAATGACTTTGCTGGCCAGATATGTCTTTTTGACAAACATTCAACCTGGAATATTTCTTGCTATTTTCATTGCAGGAAACGCCTACAGTCGGTTTCAGCCCATTCTGATGATTCATTTCTCGGAATATATGCGAAAAGACAGCGCCAACAAATCGGGAGTCGTTGCTGAAAACCGTTCTAGTTGGATGCTGTTACAAGGCTTCTTCCTGGCTTTGATTCCGATGTTCTTTTTGCCTTTTTGGATCTCCGGAATCTTAATTGTCGTAGAATTTCTGATCTTCTGGCTTTTCAGAATGTACACCCACAAGAAATTGGGAGGCTACACCGGTGATGTACTGGGCGCTTTGCAGCAAATTTCCGAATTGGTGTTCTATCTGGTTATTCTAATCCTATTCAACCTGAAATGAACCTCTATCTGATCAGACACACGCGTCCTGACGTCGCCACAGGCATTTGTTACGGGCAAACCAACCTGGACACCACAGAAACATTTAAAACCGAAGCAGAGACCGTTAAAACAAATCTGAAGGATATCCATTTCACACATTGCTACTCCAGTCCACTTCAAAGATGTTTTAAACTGGCACAAGAGCTTTCAGCAGAAAACGTGATTCACACCGATGACAGACTGATGGAAATGAATTTCGGGGATTGGGAAATGATGACCTGGGACTATATTCGAAAAAAAGAAGGAGCAGAAACTTGGTTTAACGATTTTCTGCACATCCCCTGCCCGAACGGAGAAAGCTATGAACAAATGATTCAACGAATACAGTCTTTTATCCAAGCAATCAATGTTTTAACAGATGATTCAGAAGTACTCATCGTAACACATGCCGGATGCATTCGGTCGTTTTTAACGTTGCTGGAAGGAGAAGATCCCTTAAAAATTTTCAACAGAGGCATTGAATACGGAGAAATTATCAAACTAACCTATAATCGACCCTAATGGAAAAGCTTTAAGCCCAGAATATGTCTCTCAACAGATATGTCATACCTGAAGGATTGGAAATTGGTCGCGCTCACCTTTTTTGAAAAGCATTTGAACAAAAGTGCAAATCGTCGCTTGAAAGGGGTTTTCATTATAATTCAAAATCATAGTATTTGGAGGCAAAATAAAAACTGTATATAAAATATATTTAACTTTATTTTTATTGTATAATATCATTTTATTATCTTTGAGACTCAAATAAGATTTCCTGAATTATTTTATATGAAATTCGGGTGGAAGTTAGCAGTGATACCTACCGGATATTTTGTTTTTTTGACAATGGACAACTGATCGTATTGATCAATTGCTTTCAAAAAAAAACTCAACGAGCGCCTAAAAAAGAAATTGAGTTAGCTGAAAAACTAAAAAAGCAGTACTTCGATGAAAAAAAATGAAAACAACCATTTAATCTCTTTTACCGACCATATTGATCAACAATATGGGATACGGGGAACTGAGCAGCGAGAAAAATTCCAAGAGGAATTTGAGGCATTTAAAATAGGTGTGATGATTCTGAAATTGCGAAAAGAAAATGGCCTGACTCAGCAACAATTAGCTGACAAATGTGGTACTACAAAAACCTATATTTCCAGAATTGAAAATGATGCCTCGGACATTAGACTCTCCACCTTAATGAGAATAATCCGTGAAGGCTTCGGAAAACATCTAAAACTTAGTGTGGAGGTTTAGATATTTATCCGGAGCTGAAAACCTAATTATATCTATCCGTCAATATATAAATGCCAATTCACCCCCATTCATTCAGATTATCCAAATCTTTTATAGGTAATAAAATAATACTTTATTTATAAATAATTTACTTTTTAACACCATTCATACGATATTTTTTATACTTTTAAAAAATTAAATATAAAACAGTATAAAAATATCTACCATGAAAAAAAAGCTATTAATCTCATTCTTAAGCCTTACCGTTGCAGTATTTTGCTTTGGACAAAGTGATACCATCTTATTGAACAAAAAAGGCAAACCAATCCTGCCACAAAAGGGCGATTTTGCAGTTGGAATATCGACAAATTCAATCTTCGATTATATAGGTAATATGTTGAGTAGTGCTGGCAATAATGACTTGAGCTTAGAAATGCTGAATGGTTATACCCTTTTTGGAAAGTATTACCTTTCTACTGAAAATGCCATCAGATTGAAGTTTTCAATTAATAGTAATTTTAATAGCTACAGCAATTCAATTGTAGATGATAACAATCCTTTAGCCAAAGTGGTAGATAAAATGGATTTTAACAACTCCTCTTTTCAGATTATGCCTGGCTTTGAAAAACATAGAGGAACTGGTCGCCTGCAGATAAATTATGGGGGTGAGCTTCTTTTTGGCTTTACAAAATATTCCAGGGACTTTACTTACGGTAATGAATTCTCAGAAGCAAATCAAACCCCGACCTCAACCTATGATATAACCACCTCAGCTGCAGTTTACAGATTTGGTACCAGAGCTATAGGGTCTGGATACTACAATCTGATGTTTGGGCTCAGAGGCTTTCTGGGATTAGAGTATTTTATTCTTCCAAAAGTTGCAATTGGCAGTGAAATTGGATTAGCATATACCCATATAAATTCAAAGAATTACATTGACAAAATTGAAAGTTGGGATTATACCAATGGTGAAGTTTCAACAACTTCGAGTAAAGGTCAACGTTCTGTATCCAATTCAATAAATATCGATAACTTGCAAGGTAGTATCTATATTTTATATTGCTTTTAAAAACCAGAAAAAAGGTCTTTACATTTCAACTCTTTCAGACATACTTTACAAAAACAGCCGTAACCCTTTGTTTACGGCTGTTTTTGCATCAATTAAACGCCATCAACCCCATAAAAAAAGAACTTACCGAGTCGATCATTCCCGATAAATGCAGAATGTTTAAATGCAGGTAACTTTCTGCAATAATGATGACAAACAAGCCCAAAGTGCCATATTTATACAAATTCATCATCAGCGTAGGATTGATTTCTTTGAGATAAGTCAGATAGATGTGCGAGCCATCGAGCGGAGGCAGGGGTATCAGATTAAAAATAAACAAACTAATATTGATCACCCCCCAAACTACGATTAAATTGACAAGCCCCACTCCTATCTCAGTACTATTGAAAAACTCCAGAAAATACAGACCACGGGCAATCAAAAACAAAAGAAAGGCAACCAACAGATTGGATAAGGGCCCCGCAATGGAAATCAGGATTTCATCGCGGTGTTTGTGTTTTAGATTATCCGGATTGAAACTCACCGGTTTTGCCCAACCGAATCCGGCAACAACGATCAGGAAAAAGCCCATCCAGTCTATATGCTTAATAGGATTCAGCGTCAACCGCCCTTGATCTTTGGCCGTATGATCGCCCAAACGGTAAGCCATATAGGCATGTGAAAACTCATGAACTGTCAAACCGATGACAGCTGCAGGCATTATTTTGATCATTTCGAAAACATCCATAATACGCAAAATTTTATCACCAGATCCTCACAATCTCACCCTCTTCACGCCACATTTTATCCCCCTTCTTTACACCAAATGCCTGATAAAATTCAGGAATATTGGACAAAGTTCCTAAAACCCTCCATTTTGCGGGAGAATGAACATCGCTTTTTACCTGGCTGGCCAAGGCTTCCGGTCGTGAATTCAGCATCCATCCCAGTGCAAAACCCAGAAAAAAACGTTGGCTGGGATTCAGACCCGCGATGAGCTCCTTCGACTGATATTGACCTGTTTTCTTGAAGGCTTCCAATGCCATAACCACACCGCCCAGGTCGGCAATATTTTCTCCCTGAGTCATATCACCGTTGATGTGTCGGTCGTCAACAACCACAAACTTGTTGAATTGCTCTACAATCATTTTGGTCTTTTGATTAAAACGGGTTTGGTCCTCGCTTGTCCACCAGTTGCTCAGGTTGCCGGATGCATCGTATTTGCAGCCCTGATCGTCAAAACCGTGGGTAATTTCGTGCCCGATGGTGCCACCAATGATGGCATATAAAATGGCGTCATCAGCCATTTTCCCTTCATAACCGGGAACTATAATGTTGCATGCCGGTATGACAATTTCGTTGTTGGATGGGTTGTAATAGGCGTTGTAGGTCTGTGGTTGCATGTCCCACTCGGTACGATCCACCGGTTTTCCATACTTATTGATCATGTAATTGAATTGCCATTTATTGGCTTTCATGGCATTTTTAACATAGGATTCACGGTCTATTTGCAGGGCACTCAGGTCTTTCCATTTATCGGGATAACCCATTTTCATGATCACTCCGTCAAGCTTTTTCAGTGCTTTCTCTTTGGTAGCAGCCCCCATCCAGTCAAGTGCCTTGATGCGTTCTGCATATACAGCCTTGATGGCATCTCCTATCTCCACCAGCTTTTCTTTGGTTCCTTCCGGCAGATAATCTTTCACATAGACCTGTCCGATAAGTTCACCCAAAGCATTGTCGGTATATTCCACGACACGCTTCCATCTGGGTTTTGGTTCTTCAATTCCCTTCAGGGTTTTACCGTAGAAGTTAAAAATTTCCATATAAGTCTTATCGTCCAAATTGGGTGATAATTCATCAAGCATCTGGTACTTAAGGTAATTCTTCCAGTCACTAACTGTATACTTTTTCAGATAACCATTTAATGCGGTCAGAAATTCAGGTTGGCAAACAACAACGGTATCCACTTTTGTCAGTCCAACTCCACTCATAAAGGTTTTCCAGTTGATGTTGGGTGTTAAGGCTGACAATTCAGCGAATGTCATTTTAGTGTAGTTTTTTAGCGGGTCACGGGTATCTTCACGCTTGCGGGAAGTTTTAGCGATAGAGGTTTGAATTTCCATGAGCTTGGCAGCAGCCAGTTTTGCCTTTGACTTATCGTAGCCCATGATTCCGAACATGTTGATTAAATGTGCTACAAATTTCTCACGAATGGTCTTGGCCCTGGTATCGGTATCAAAATAAAAACTCCGTTCAGGCAGGCTTAATCCGCCCTGACTGATAAAAACCATATATTTGCTGCTATTCTTATCATCCTGACTCACATACATATTAAACAATGGTGATGCTGCTACGGTGTGAATATAGGCTGCTTCGCTGATAAGACCGTTCAGGTCTTTGATCTGGTCTATCCGGTCAAAATCGCTTTTCAGGTCGGTGATGCCTTTTTTGTTTAGTGTGACACTGTCCATTCCCGAAAAAAATAAGTCACCAATTTTCTGCTTGTTGCTTCCTTTCTTTAAACTCTTAATAGCTGCCGACGATTCGCAAATCTGACGAATCTGGGCATTTACAGTATCCTGAACCAGTTGAAAAATGCCGTTGCTTTGCTCGCTGGCCGGAATGGGATTTTGTTTAAACCATGTTCCATTGGCATACTGAAAAAAATCATCCCTGGCTTTTGCTGTGGAATCGATATGCGCAGCAAGAGCGTCTACATGGTTTGCTGAAGATTTTGCCTGCTTGCAGGAGGTTGTGATGGATGCCAAAACCAGGACGCAGATCAGAGCTAAAGAAATAGTACTTTTCATATTTAAATTTTTATTTTACAAACCTACTCCGAGAGCATACATCAATTTAACCAATCCCCCTTCCGAATACAAATCTAAATGTTTTTCCTTAATAAGTTTAGAAATAGTTTTCTTCTGTTCAGAAATAAAGAAAAATGGTAACTTTGCGCCTGAATTTAGATTGACTGTTTGCTTTCGGGCAAGTCCTATTCCAATTGTTCATTATACCATTTTTTTATTCAAATGATACCAAACCCTGAACTCAAAGAGCCTGATATCCACGAAGTAGCAGACCTTCTGACCGAAGTCGCTTCGACATTGATGACTTCCGGAGCGCATACTTCGCGCATCTCACAAAATGTTTCACGTATGGCTGAGACCTATGGTTACCAAGTGGGCTTGTCCGTATTTCAGCTAAGCATTATGATGACAATAACGAGTCTGGAAAATTCCCATGAACGCATTACGCTCATAAAAAAAACAGATCCTTTACTGATAAACTATACCATCGTGTCCGATCTGAGTGCCTTGAGTTGGGACACCTTTGACGGTAAAATAACGTTCGAGGATGCCAGGGAGCTTTATCAGCAAATCACCACAAAAAAAAGGATTTCAAGATGGGCTGTCCTACTTTTGGTAAGTTTTGCCAATGCTGCTTTTTGTGGATTGTTTCATGGTGATATTTATGCTATAAGTCTGGTATTATTTGCAACTATGGCTGGTTTCCTGATACGTCAGGAAATGATTAAAAAACACATCAATCATTTAGTGGTTTATACAACCAGTGCTTTTGTTGCATCGCTTCTGGCAGGTATGGCCTATGTTTATAACATCGGGGCAACACCTGATATTGCGCTTGCTTCGAGTGTGCTTTATTTGATTCCTGGTGTTCCGCTAATTAACTCCATTCTGGATATCATTCAGGGACATATTCTTACTGGCATGGCACGTTTGGTCAACGCCATCAGCTTGATTGTTTGTATTTCGATCGGTTTGTTTTCATCCATGTTGATTTTAGGATTGGAAAAATTATGATGACATCAGAAATGTTTCGTTTAGTGATTTTTGACGCTATATTGGCTGCAGTTGCCGCCATTGGTTTTGCAGTTATCTCAAACCCATCGCGAAAAGCTATTTTTGTATCGGCATTGTTGGCTGCGATAGGCCATTCCCTGCGATTTTTTCTTATTAAGTCTGGGCTGGATATTACCTTGGCTACGTTTGTTGCAGCCACAGCCATCGGATTGTTAAGCGTTGCTTTTGCACGGATTATTCATTGCCCGGCAGAAGTATTTTCATTTCCTTCGTTGCTTCCCATGATTCCGGGCATGTTTGCTTATCGAACCATTCTGAGTTTGATTAAATTCATGCAAAATACCGATTCAAAACTGGATCAGGTATTTATTATGGACTTTTTTCACAATGGAATGACGGCAATGTTTATCCTTTTTGCTTTGGTTGTGGGTGTTTCGTTGCCCTTGTTGTTGTTTCCAAAATCGTCTTTCTCGGTAACACGTAAATATTAGCGCAGCCCTATTTTTTTGTCATAATTTCTGAAAAGACTGCCATAGCAAAACTGCACAAGGCGATTAATGCCCAGGAATAGAGAAATACAACAGTACTTTTCCCAATTTTAATATCGGCGATTTTAGACAAGCCGAAAATAACAATAAGCGCATTCCAAAGTGTAAACAGATTGATGCCGGCAAGAAACTGATAGAGTGGAAGTCCAACTTCTTCCACTTTAAAAAACAGATTAAGCCCGATGACATTCATATCACCCACTCCTTTTACAGCATCAAATCCCCTCATATAAAGAATTGCCACATTGACAGCCATCCCTAAAGCAGTAAACACGGAAGCCGTTGTAATCAAGGAAAATATTTTGACAAATTTCACTTTCGCTTTATAAGCTAAAAGGCCCAGATAAATAAGTAAGCTTGTTATGGCTATTCCAAAAACAAGACTAATAGGTAAAGCTATAAGTCCAAAATATTTAAATTTTTCAGTCGCAGTTCTCGTCATTTCCATTTGTTCAGGAGTAAGACCTTTTGGCTGAGCCATACTCATTGAGACAATTTCGTTGATGGGAAACATGAAGTAAGCGACCACTATCGAAAGGATACTTAAAATGATAAAGCTTTGTACCCAAGCAGCGGTTTTCTTAATATCTGTAAATACGGCAGTAGGCTTGTAGAAAATATCAATGATGTTCATATAAAAAAAATTGAGATTGGTTATTACTGGTTCACAAATAGAGTGTAAAGAAATATATAAAATAATCCAAATACAATTTCACAGTACAATAACAATTTATTCCACCATATGAAAAATACAACCATAGGTATTTCCCAACAAATCATCGTAACCAATGTTCAAATGATGCAAGGATGAAATATCGACTGGTGATTCCGGTTTGTATTCTAAAAAACCGGTTGAAGCTTTCATTCGTAACATCGGACAAATTTCTGCACCACCATCTTTACAAAATTGACCACTTACAGAAGTAATTATATTGGAAGGATCAGTCATTTCCCTGCCATCGGGATAGAAATAATTAAAAGTAATGGATGTCATTTTGCCTTCGGTATTGGTATGAATGGTAGGGGTTGCAATGACCAGGTTCTGGTATGCATCAATATTGGAATACTCAAGTGTGTATATTTTGTCTTCGATGGTCATTGTATAGGTTCCTTTTTTGAAAGGTGGATTCGTTCCTTGTTCGGTGTATCGGAGAATAGAAGACAAAAATCCATAATTTCCCGAAAATTCGTTTTTCATAAATCCCTGAGTATGAATATCGGTATAGGGGTCATCGATTGGACCTGATAACGTAATATTTCCATTAAAAGGAATGTCTTTGCCACCAAATACTTCGAGAAAGTAATGGAGTTCCATGTGAGCACTATCGACCAGAACAGGCTTGATATCATTTAATCCGCAATAACCGCAATTAAATACATAGTTGGTATTGATCACTACATGTTGATTGGTTAAAACATCAGGCTGACCATCTTTGTCACCATCTATATTATTTGCTATACATTCAAAATAACCACCCACTGCCTGCAGACTTTTAATGGCTTCGTCAGAAATAAGAATCTCTTTTCCGAAAGGATCGTGCGAAGGAATAACGTTTGTACCTTCCAACGTAAGTGTAGAAAGATCTATGGTCGTATTTTCCCCATCCGATAGGTTGCATAGCGGAAGTAATTTAAGACCACCGGCAGAAAGGTTTCCAATATATTGATTGTTGGCATCGAGAAAAATCAAGGCTACACCAGATCCGATTTTTGCCGGTGCAGAGAAAGCCCCATCGACAATATCGGTTAAGTCGTAAGAATATTTGCTGAATGAAAGCACTTTTTTCGCATCGGATAAGGTCAACAAACTGCCCGATCGTAATCCGACACCATTAGATACGGCATTCTTTAGCTTGGTTTGCGATAAGATTTTACCTCTGATGGTAATTCCTCCATCGTAATTATTTCTGTCACAGCTTGCTAAAGTAAGAACCATAGCAACAAGAAAAATAATCTTTCTTAGGATTTTCATGTCTTTAGGTATAAGAAACAGATTCAAAGATACAAAAGCCCTTCAATCTTTTATCATTTACGCCAATCTACCAATAAATAGTCTCTTTTATTTTTGTTAGTTAGAGCAAACTAATTACATTTGCAGCCTATATTTTATTAAAATGGATCGAATCGTCAGCATCATCTCAAAACTTTCCCAGAATTTAGGGGAAATGGAAGAACTTGCACGGGAGCAACTGAACATCAAAGAGCTCACGACTGCACAGATGCATTACCTGGAAATCATCAATGAAATGAGCAATCCAAATGTTACGGAGCTGGCTACAGAAATGCGGCTGACCAAACCTACCGTTACCGTGGCGTTGGATAAACTCTTGCTAAAAGGATATGTCACTAAAATCCAGTCTGACGAAGACAGGAGAAGCTCCCACTTGCATCTGACAAAAAAGGGAATGCAAATCAATCAAATGCACGAACGTGCTCATACCCAATTCGTCGAGTTGATGCAAGAGACACTTGAACCGAAAGAATTGGAAGATCTGACCGTTCTTTTAGAAAAACTGACCAAATCTTTGTAAACAAATACGGATCGTTAAAAACCGGTTAGGCTCAGGGTTAAAACAGTAGCCAAAACTCTTTTTATTAAAAAATTATGGAAAAAAATGCAGATTTTTCCGGGCACAACTTTGCCGGATTAACCGATGAACAGGTAAAAGAAAAACAAGCCCAAAACGGATTTAATGAACTGCCACAAACCAAATCCAACAATTTCTTCAAACAAGTTATAGGCATTTTTAAGGAACCGATGTTCCTGCTTTTAATCATTTGCGGATCGCTGTATATGGTTCTTGGGGAAATGCAGGAAGGATTCATGCTGCTTGGTTTTGTTTTATTCATCATTGGTATTGAGTTTTATCAGGAACGGAAAACGGAGAAAGCACTTGATGCCCTGAAAGAACTGTCCAGTCCTAGCACTGTTGTCATCCGAAACGGTATAGAAATCAAGATACCCTGTAGAGAATTGGTCGAAGGTGATCTGGTTGCTTTTTCAGAAGGCGAAAGAGTACCTGCTGATGGAATCATCATGCATTCCATTAACCTTCAGGTAGATGAATCACTTCTGACCGGAGAATCCGTTCCTGTCCGTAAGATAGAATCAGACGGTACTGAAAAAGAAGCCACAGCCGGTGGTGATGATACGCCTTTTGTTTTTTCCGGCACCATGGTTGTCCAGGGCAATGGAGTAGCGCAGGTTACGAAAACCGGGGTCGCTACTGAAATCGGAAAAATTGGTCAGGCACTGAACGACACAAAGGAAGAACCCACCAAATTGAAAATCGAATTAAACTCGTTGGTTAAAAAATTGACTATCATCGGGGCGTTACTTTGCCTGATGGTGGTCGTTGTCTATTTTTTAACCCGTGGAGACTTTGTGAAAGGAATTTTGGCTGGGCTAACTTTAGCTATGGCTGTCATACCGGAAGAATTTCCCGTTATTCTTACCATCTTCATGGCACTTGGCGCCTGGAGAATGTCAAAACACCGGGTGCTTACCCGTCAACCTGCTGCCATTGAAACCCTTGGCTCTGCAACTGTGCTCTGTTCGGATAAAACCGGTACATTGACACAAAACAAGATGACAGTGAGTGAGTTATACAACAAGGAAACCTTTCTTGACGTCAATATAATGAAAGTATTCCCGGAAGACTTTCACCAAATCATTGAATACGGTATTCTGTCCAGTCAGACAA
>Ga0209123_1002459_pt1 | contig 15621 bp, 16 predicted proteins | sample BarGraIncu00431A_FD_184500 | JGI IMG/M metagenome (GOLD analysis project Ga0209123, IMG submission 184500) | Arctic peat soil microbial communities from Barrow, Alaska, USA - Barrow Graham LP Incubations 004-31A (SPAdes) (version 2) | ecosystem: Environmental > Terrestrial > Soil > Wetlands >...
TGGGGGTGATATTGGAAAATATGGAGAGATAGATTACCAAAGGCATATCCCAAAATAGCAATTTTGGGGATATAATAGCAATTTATTCACTTTTATCTTCCGACCACTCCTGATTGCAAATCCCCCAGCGGCAGAAAACGGAATGCCAGATATTTTGATAATTGAATCATTGTATGTGCAAAAGTATTGATTAATTGATTGTTGTTGGCACGGATTACAAATCCGCGCCAGCGGGTGAAACTAATGAAAAGCAAATTTGGTTATAGCAGTATATTATTCAAAGAATTTCATTACAATCGTCAATAAATCAAATACATCACATAAAAAAAAGAAAACCACATTATATGAAAATTCTTCTTACTGGTGCTACCGGTTATATTGCTCAACGTTTATTACCCGTTTTATTACAAAATGGACACGAAGTTATTTGCTGTGTCAGAGACAAAAACCGTTTCTTAAGTTCCGGTAACATCAATACAAATCTTTCAGTTATTGAAGTTGATTTTCTGGATAAAAGAAGTTTAAATGTGATACCAAATGATATAGACATAGCCTATTATTTAATCCATTCAATGTCTTCTCCTATAGGTGACTTCGAGAGAATGGAGAGATTATGTGCCATAAATTTTAAAAAGAGAATTCAGAAAACCGATGCAAAACAGGTTATATATCTTAGTGGTATAAGTAACGAAGTTTTATTATCCAAGCATTTAGCCTCCCGCAAAAAGGTGGAAGATATTTTATCTGATTCTACTTTTGCACTAACTGCATTGCGAGCCGGAATCATAATGGGCTCCGGCAGTGCTTCCTTTGAAATCATTCGTGATTTGGCAGAAAAATTACCAATAATGATTGCACCTGTTATACTAATGACTAAATGCCAACCAATTGCGATTAGAAATGTATTGGAAATTTTGAGTGCTGTTTTAGGAAGAACAGAAACTTATAATAAAAGTTATGACATTGGAGGTCCTGATATTTTAAGCTATAAAGAAATGCTTTTGCGATTTGGGAAAATAAGAGGGCTTAATAACCGAATTATTATACTTGTTCCAATAAAACTTCTCAAAATTTCATATTATTGGCTTTATTTTTTCACTGCAACCTCCTCGGTTCTGGCCAAGAATCTGATTAGCAGTCTATCTGTCGAAGTGATTTGTCAACCAAATGACCTGATTTCTTCGCTGGGCATTCACCTAATTGATTATGACACCTCTATACAACTTGCTTTTGACAAAATCGAACAAAATCAAGTTATTTCAAGTTGGAAAGATGCTCAAACGACAAATATTCTCAGAAAAGGAATTTCTCAATATGTAAAAGTCCCTGTAAATGGTTGTTTTAGAGATATTCGAAAAATTCAGGTAGAGAATGATAAAGATGCGTTGAAAAAAATCTGGAGTATAGGAGGGGAAACCGGTTGGTATTGTGCCGATTGGCTATGGGAATTAAGAGGTTTTATCGATCAGTTATTTGGAGGTGTTGGCATGCGAAGAGGGCGTAAAAGCAAATCAGAGATTTTTCCGGGCGATGCACTTGATTTTTGGAGAGTATTACTTGCCGACAAAAATGCAAAAAGATTGCTATTGTACGCTGAAATGAAATTACCCGGCGAAGCCTGGCTTGAATTTAGGATTGACGAAAATAATTTATTGACACAAACAGCGACATTCAGACCTCTGGGTGTTTGGGGCCGTATTTACTGGTATTCAGTACTACCTTTTCACGGTTATATATTCAAAGGAATGTCCCGGCAAATTGCCAAACTATAAATTTCTAACTAATTGAAAAGATAAGAAAACATGAAAAAAATGGCATTAATAACCGGGGCTTCGGGTGGTATTGGGATGGAATTAGCTCATATTCACGCTTCAAAAGGCGACAACTTAGTACTTATGCCAGAACAAAAGGAAAATTAGATGCATTAAAACTCGAATTAGAAACTCAATTCGGAATTTCAGTGTATAACGTAAGTATCGATTTATCTGAAAATAATGCTCCAAAAGCCATTTTTGAGGAGTTGAAAGGTCAAAAGATTCACATTGACTATTTAATAAACAACGCTGGTTTTGGTGATTTTGGTGATTTTGCGAAGTGCAACTGGGAAAAACAATTACAAATGATAAACCTGAACATAACCGCTTTAACCCATCTGACTCATTTGTTTTTGCCGGCTATGATAAAAAACAACTTTGGTAAGATTCTGAATGTTGCTTCAACGGCTGCATTTCAACCGGGTCCAACAATGTCAGTTTATTTTGCAACCAAAGCATATGTTTTGAGTTTTTCAGAGGCAATTGCCAATGAACTTAAAGGTACAGGAGTTACTGTTACGGCATTATGTCCGGGAGCAACATCAACCGGTTTTAAAAAAGCTGCAGCTCTTGAAAAAAGCCAATTATTTAAGGGAAATCAAATAACCCGCTGGCGCGGAGTGTGCTGTGAGAGAAGATACATCTATCTTTTCTCAGCTGGCGCGGATTTGCAATCCGTGCCAAACAAATAATAAAATGGTACAGGTCGCAGACCTGCTCCAGCATTGGAGAAAACGGAATGCTTGATATTTTGATAATTGAATCATGGTATGGGCAAAAGTATTGATTAATTGATTGTTATTGGCACGGATTACAAATCCGCGCCAGCGGGTGGATCGAAGTCTAAATTGGTAGAAGGATATGCAGGTAAAGAAATACAAAAGGAAAGGAAAGGATCAGGAGGAATCTACCAGGTGTCTATTGACGACAATATCTTTACTAAAGAAGTGCTTGTCGGAAGTAAACAAAGTGAATCGTTGAGTGAAATAACATTAAAACCCGGTAATTATCAAATTAAGGTTTCAGCAAAGGAAATATCCGGAAAAGAAACATTCCGGTTGACCAGTATCATAATAATGCCTAAATTTGCAAGTAAATAATTATAAAAAATGAACTATAAAGCGTATTTTCTACTCAGTTTGTTTTCGATATTAGTAATTAATAGTTTTGCGCAGAAGCAATTGACTATCAATACAGTGCAACCCAAACAAACTATTGAAGGTTTTGGCGGATCGATAGCCTATTACGAAAACTGGTTGGTGGCACATCCCAACCGATCTATGATCTATGATTGTTTGTTTAAAGATTTAGGTCTGAGTATTTTCCGTATAAAAAACATGTATATGAACGAAGGAGCATTTAATCAAGGTGTTGCTGATACGAAAAGTATTGTTGACGAAGGAAAAAAACGCAGCTCGTTCGATATTTTGATTTCTTCGTGGTCGCCGCCCGGTGCATACAAAAGCAACGGAAAACCTGCGAATGATGAAACCAAGGCCAGTCTGGCGACAGATGCAAACGGAAATTTTGTCTATGGTGGTTTTGCCAAATGGTGGTACAATTCGCTTTTGAATTACAAAACCAACGGTATTGATGCAAAATACATCAGTATCCAGAATGAGCCAAACTGGGGACCAGGTTATGAAGGTTGTGTCTTTATGCCTCAGGAACAGACAATTTACGACACAAAACTGGCTAGTGATGTGAAGGTTGCATCCTATGCAAAAGCCTTTAATGCGGTTTACGACACAATTGCCAAGTTCAATGTAAATTTGAATATCACTCCTAAAATGATTGGTCCCGAAGTGCTGGGAATCGAAAATGCCTGGTCGGGACGTCCCAGCGATTATACGGTATATATGGACATGAGCAAATGCTATGCTGTTGCTCATCACCTTTATACCGGGACCGACCCCACTACCATGATTAATAACTTTACTGTTTTGAACAATACCTACCCGAGTAAACCAAAAATGCAGACTGAATACAGCGATAAAGAATGGTTTAACTTGTCGCAAATTATTCAGAGTTCTCTGGTTGTCGAAAATCTGTCGGCCTATCTGGTTTGGGATTTATTTTGGCCGGGCAGTGATTTTCTTGATATTGAAAATCCATGGACTTCAGGATCATGGGTCAATCCTAATGGTTTCAAAGTAGGAACCAAGTTTTATGCATTCAAACAGTTTGCCAATTTTATCAAGCCCGGCTGGATCAGGGTAACCACTTCAAATCCTTCTGAAACAATCAAACCTTCCGCTTTTGTTAGTCCCGACGGCCAAAGCATGAGTATTGTGGTTATTAGTACCGGAAGCACTTTAGATTCTATTTCGATTTCATCTTCCGCATTTACTGTTTCTTCCGGGAAAATATATCGGACTACCGACAGCGAAAACTGTGTTTTGGTAGGAAATTATACAAATGGAAATATTAAGCTTCCGGTTAAATCAATTACAACCATCGCTTTGCAAGGCCAAATGACTACTACAGCAATAGAGCAGTTACCTGAAATTGAACCGCAGGTTTATCCTAATCCGTTCAGTCACGAAACTTTGCTGAACCTGAAAGATTTTTCTTCGGAAGCACAGTTTGTGATTTGCAATTTGTCTGGACAAATTCTATATCAGGAAAAAAATCAGAATAAAAACACTGTAAAAATTGGCTCTGGACTTTCAGAAGGTGTTTATATTCTGAAAGTTATCGATGGAAAAAAGCGGTTAGCAATGAAAATAATGAAGCAATAATAAAAATGAAACTGCTGATTTCTACACTTAAAGAGTTATTCTGGAAAATAATCATCTTTCTTCGGGAACTAACTATTTAAGCCATTTAAAAAGTAGTGTATAAAAAAATTACCATTAAAATAAGTTTATGATGAAACTACGAATTTTTTTCCTGATTATTCTTTTGCATTTAGGGGCTGAATTAATTCACGCACAAAAACCACAAATGTTGTTTGGCGATACAACCCGTCTGGGGCGTCCTTTTGCAAAGGATCCTTACGTGATTAGTTACAAAGGCCGGTATTTGATGTATTATTCCATTCCGGGCATTACCGAAAAGGATGGAACCTCACAAGGCTGGGGAGTTGGAATTGCTGAAAGTCATGACCTCAAAAACTGGAAACGGATTGGCGAAGTGAATACTGATCCACAAGCAACTTACGAATCCAAAGGATTTGCTGCTCCCTGTGCATTGGTAATAAATGGGAAAGTAAATCTTTTTTACCAAACCTATGGAAATGGAACCAGTGATGCTATTTGCCACGCCTTATCAGCCGACGGAATTCATTTTATCCGAAACAAAACCAATCCCATTTTTCATCCTACCGGAAGCTGGAATTGCGGGCGGGCGATTGATGCTGAGGTAATTCGGTTCAAAGGAAAATACTTCCTATACTATGCCACTCGCGATCCGGAATTTAAAATTCAAATGCAGGGAGTTGCTGCAGCTCCCGGAAATACAAACTTTAATAGGGAGGATTGGACAAATCTATCAACAAATGGTCCTATGCTGAAACCTGAATTAACTTGGGAAAAGGATTGTATTGAAGCTGCTTCGGTGATTAATAAGAACGGAGAACTTTTCATGTTCTATGCCGGAGCTTACAATAATTCGCCACAGCAAATCGGAGTTGCAAAAAGTAGCGATGGCAGCCACTGGACACGTATTTCTGATAAGCCTTTTCTGCCCAATGGAAAACCCAATGAATGGAATTCAAGTGAATCGGGACACCCACACATTTTTGCTAACCCTCTAGGTGATGATTATCTCTTTTTTCAGGGCAATAATGACAATGGGAAAACCTGGTTTATTTCGAATGTGAAAATAGAATGGCAACATCAGATTCCGGTAATAAAACTTAATTGAAAACCAAATGAATAATCTTTTTAATAATATTGTATTCCATTTATGATCAATACATTTTGGAGTATCTGGGCTAAATTATCTTTATTTTAATAGGACAATGGTGATTTCAAATAAATTATTTACAAACTTTTCTATTAAAAATAAAATGAAAAAAATCATTAATATCTCAATCGGTTTACTTTTAATGTGTTTCACAGTTTCAACTTTTGCTCAAAGCAATTTACAATCGGCAGAACTTCTTGCTAAAAAACAAAAGGAATTTTTAAGCTGGAAATTCGGAATGTTTAATCATTTCAATATGTCTACGTTTGTTGGATTGGAATGGGCTACAGGATACGAAGATACATTGGCTTTCAATCCTAAAAAATTAGATATGAAACAATGGGCTGACGTAGCTAAAAGCGCCGGAATGAAATACGGCATTTTAACCGTGAAGCATACCGGAGGATGGTGTTTGTGGGACAGTAAATACACAAAACACGACATTGCCAGATTTTCGAACTACAAAAATGGGAAAGGCGATTTGGTAAATGAATATGTGGAAGCATTTCGTTCACGCGGATTAAAGGTTGGTTTATATTACTGTTTACCGGGAAATTTTTCAAACATATATGGCAATAAATTAGAATGCGGACAGCAGGATTTACATGGGCTTTTCCCGGAAGCAACAGGTGATTACGAATGGTATATCGAAAAACAGGTGGAAGAACTTCTAACCAATTATGGAACCATTGATTTAATTTGGTTCGACCAATATGCGAACTCCTATACGGGTAAATATTGGAAAAACCTAAAAGCATTGGTTCACAAGCTTCAACCAAATTGCATTGTTATTGCAAATAACTCGAAAAGCTACGAAGAAACTGATATTATTGGTTATGAATATCCTTATTTGCAGTCAGTTGATCCATTACATTCGCTTCCACCGAAAGGAAATAAGAATGCCTCAGAAGTTTGCGATAATTTAGACGAGCGCGGTTGGTTTTGGCACGCAGGTGGAGAAAAAGTTCAACCTTTAGAAAACTTAATTAAAATGATAAAACTCTGTAATTCAATAAATTCAAACTATTTATTAGATGTTGCTCCAAATACCGATGGTTTAATTCCTGAATTATATGTAAATCATTTAAAGGCTGTTGGTGAAAAATTGAAATAAAAAGAAAAATCGAAATTGATAAGCGAAGTACCTCCGCGCCAGCGGGAAGTTTTGAAATAAGAAAAACGACTTGACTATTGTATTAATCATATGAATTTAAACAGTAAAGAAAAATCATGAAAACAGTAAAGACAATAATTCTACTTGTTGCTTTTGCTGGTTTAATAAGCTGTAACGACAACAAAGAAATTAATAATCTCACAGTTGACAGATATGTCGAATTATTGAAAGCAAGTCAATATGACTCAACAAACTTACCAGCGTTTACTTACAACGACATTCCTGCATTATTGAAATACAGGAATGAGACACAGGTTATAACAAATTTTCCTCACAACGGTATTTCTTCTCTTTATGGACCAGATTGTAAGTTGGGAATGTATATTTTGTGGACAATTGAATCTATAAGAGCAGTTGCAATTGACAGCAAATATCTAATAATGAGATTTCCGTCACAAAATCCCATTTTAGCATTGAGAGATTCGTTAGGATTTAATTTAGTTTACGATGACACTTCACATGAAATAGCTGCAAAGGCATACTATGATTGGTGGGAAAACAATAAACAGAGAAACTTCAACGAGTTTAAAAACATAGACCCTTTGTCAGGAACAAAGTACAAATGGCATTGAAAGTATTAAACTACCTGGCCAGCGCGGTTTTTCAATATTGCGGTAGTTGGAATAACATTTATAATAATATAATTATGGAAACAAACTGGGAAAACATAGAGTGGATGTTCAAGGTATTTCAACCATTAACTGCTCGTTGCCAACGAGGGTTAGAGTAAGAAAGGACCCCAACAATGAGCTATAAACTTATAATAATTATTGCGTTCTCCTATTTATATGGATTCTTTGAGATATTCATGAGTGTGAGGCAACGACTAAAACGAAAAAGTAATGTTATTAACTCCGGCGATAAAGGTAGTATCTGGATAATGTTCATTCTCATAGGGATTGGATATACTCTTTCTTTCAGTATTGCTGCAACTAAATTTGGCAGGATTTACCAGTGGGATCTATTTTTTGTAGCTGGAGTTCTATTGATAATTATTGGTCTGATAATTAGGATTAAAGCAATCTTAGAATTAAAGCAATACTTTACTTATACCGTCACAGAGATTGAAAATCACGAGTTGATTGAAACAGGATTATATAAAAACATTAGACATCCCGGATATTTAGGACAAATGCTTATTTTTATGGGAACTGCATTGTCATTTTCTAATTGGTTATCAGTTGTTTTTATGATGATTCCGGTTTTGTTCGGATATATGAACCGAATAATAGTAGAGGAACGATTTATGATAAAGCAATTGGGTCAAAAATATATTGATTATCAAAAGCGGACAAAGAGATTAATTCCGAAGATATATTAAAAAATAAGCTTTGCAGAACGCCCACTGACGTACTTTTGCAACGTATGTCAATTATAAATTAAGAAAAACAAGTGGTATTTTAGAAATTGATCTGATTTAGTGCTTTGTTACAAACAAATAACCATTCATCCTAATTGCAATCAATGAGGAGGGGTTTTTATATAATTAAAGATCATATCCATTTGGTCAGAATTTTCGGTATTATTTAACGTACTTGTATCTGCTTTATCAAATTTTAAACTAATATAAATAATCATGAAAACCAATCATCTTATTTTTTTATTTACAGCATTTCTGCTGACATGTATTCCTCTCAATGTATTGAAAGCCCAAAACCCGAAGTCAATTCACGTTTGGGAAAAAGTGGAAGTTACGCTCCAAGCTAAGAATTTAAATAAAAACCCTTATACTGATGTGACAGTCTGGGTAGATTTAAAAGGTCCGGGTTTCGAAAAACGTTGTTATGGTTTTTGGGATGGAGGCAATACATTTCGGGTTCGTATCACACCTATCACCGCTGGCAAGTGGAGCTGGAAAAGTGGTTCACAACCGGCTGTTCCGGGACTTATCGGAGTAACCGGAACTTTTTCTGCTTCAGATTGGACTGAAAAACAGAAAGCTGAAAATCCATCCCGGCGGGGTATGGTTCTTTCTTCAGCCAATGGGCACGCATTTCAATATGCAGATGGAACTCCCTTTTTTTTAATTGGAGATACCTGGTGGGCAACACCAACTTTTAGATTTCCGTGGCGCGATGATAATACACTTCGCCCAATGGGACCTGATGCAGGGTTGAAAGAATTTGTTGCTTTTAGGCGTAAGCAGGAATACAATTGTGTGGCAATTCTGGCGGCGTTACCAAACTGGAAAAACGATGACAAACCTTCCAAACTCAAAACCGAAGATGGCACAATTCTCCGTGTTGCGTGGGGGCAAGCCGGAACAAATAGTGCTAAATCAATGACTGATGAAAATGGACATGGCGCTTTTCTGTTTCCAGGTAAAATACCCGGGTATGAATCTTACTTTCCGGATGTTGAGCGTATTGACCCTGAATATTTTCAATCTCTCGATAAAAAGATAGATTACCTGAATGCTCAGGGGTTTGTTCCATTTATTGAAATAGCCCGCCGGGATATTGGGCAGGCTTGGAAAAAATACTATCCATGGCCAGATTCATATGTAAGATACATTCAATATATATGGAGCCGTTATCAGGCAAACGTCTGTTTATTCAGCCCAATTCATTTTGATTACGACCAGGAAACTATTCCTGCCGCTGATTGGAATGCTGCAGCTAACAAAGTTATAGATGAATATGGTCGTCCACCATTTGGAACATTGGTAGGAACTAATCCCACAGGCTCATCATTACATAACTGGGGGCATACCGATAAAGCACGATGGTTGACTTTTCACCAGATTGGGAATGGAGTTCGTACACATGACAGTTATTCATTATTAACGGAAATTTTCAATGCTCAACCGCCTGTACCGGGAATAAACGGCGAACCTTATTACGATGGAATGGAAAACGTTGAAGGTGGTACTGAAGAAGCTGCTTTTTGGTGTAGATCTGCCATGTATGGAAGTGTACTGTCCGGTGGATTAGGAGGTCATATATATGGAGCAGGTGGATGGGGTGGTGGAATATGGAGTGCTGAAGTAGAAACAGCTTCTAAAAATCCGATGTGGAAAGATTTTTTATGGTCTTCGGGTAATCAAATGCGATTCCTAAAAGCGTTTATACTTTCTGTCGGAAGGCGATATCAGGATCTTGTGCCCTGTACTGAAAGGATTATACCAAATAAATCGGCTGGAACAACCGGCTACACTGGCTGGGCTTATGGTTCGGCTACCAAAGAAAAGGATTTAATGTTATTGTATTTTGAAAAGAATTGTCAGAAAGCAATTGTTACGGGAGCTAAACCCAACGCAAAATATTCTGCAAGCTGGTTCGATACTCGAAATGGCAAGTGGATTAAAGAGGATTCTCAGCTAGTAGCTGACGGTTCTGGTCAAATTATATTACCACAATTTCCTGATAAAACAGATAAATCGGAGATGGATTGGGCGATAAAACTGACCTTTTGAGATTCGGCAAGAGCGAATATAAATATTAAATGAGAAAACAGTGGCAATCGTCGTGAAGACATTTGTTATGCATATGATAAAATTAATTTATGTCACCTTTCCGTTTTCAAGTCGAATAAGAACTTAAAAATAAATTTCAAAACATCAACTTAAAAATAATTATCCAATGAAAAAATCAATTTTATTAATGTTTATTTTGATAAGCAATCTGACGTATTCACAAACCAGAGAATTGCAGCAGTCTATTGATTCGTTTAGAACTGTGCTCAATCAACAAAGTGTTCACATTAAGCAACTTCAGACTCAGGTTCGCAGGTTAAACGCCATCGTGAATACAATGAAAAATGATTTAAATGCTGTTCCTGAATTGTCGAAGGTTGAGAATCAACAACAGAATACAGCTGATTCAACGTTTGTGGCAACTAAAGTCAAAACCAGAATTCACAAAGTATCATCTAAAAGTCTTACAAAACAACCGATGCAAATTACCAATCCGATAACATCAGCAAAAGTAAAAGAACTAATCAGAAAATCCAGACTTATCAGAATTTCGGGAGACAGAAGATATTACAGGGATAAGTTTAATAGGATGTTTTTTGTGGATAAAAGTAATAGAGCTTTTTATGTAAGATGATTTTTGAAATCTTCTACCAGCTCTGAATTTGTTATGCGTGATAGAAGATATGAAGAGAAAAGGGAATAAACCGGAGTTTGTGAGGAGAAATACAAACAATACTAACAATTTAAATATACAATTATGATTGATTCTATGTTATTCGTTATTTTATATTTTGCAATAATTATTGCAATAGTCTATTTTATCTATTCGAGGGTAAATATATTTATCTCATTAAAGCGCGAGCATAATGACTTGCTGCGTGAGATATTGAAGAAAATGGATAAAGAAGGATAATAAACTTTCTGTCCTGTAGGGTACCTGTGAGATTGACACCAACTGATGCAGATTTTTAATCTTGCCAATAGAAATTAAAAAGAAGCATGGGTTGCAAACCAGCATTTGCAAGGGAATAACAAAAATTAAACAAAAAGTCTAAATATGAAAGCAGTTGTTTTTTATGAATTAGGCAATGTGAGTCTTGAAAAAGTGCGGGAAGTTTATCCAAGACATAAAATGATAGTAGATGAATTCGCAAAAGATGGAAAAGTTCTTGCCATTGGAACTTTTGCTAATCTTACAGAAGGTTCAATGGGAGTATTTATCGATAAAGCGAGTGCAGAAGATTTTGTCAAACACGACCCTTTTGTTAAGGAAGGAGTAGTAGGAAAGGTGACTATAAAAGAATGGAATGAAATATTATTAAAATAGAAAACTACAATTGGTCATTTAATCTTTGTTTGTCTCGTTTGTATGATAAGAATATTCTTATTTACTCTGTCCATCTGCTGTAACAACGGTGAGAAGGAATTAGCGAGATACAAACATCCTTATAAAAAAATTTAAAGTTTAATAATCTGGGTATAAAATAAAAAGAAATAAATTTGAAAAATATATTATTTTTTGAACAGATGTTTTCAGCAGTAAAAAAACACATACAAATAACAACCATTACTTTATTGACTTTATTTATGCTGATTGTATTTAAAATCGATTCAGTCACTGCACAAACCAATACATCAAGTTACACTAACAACGTAACCGCTCATGCAGCGGATTCAATAATAGCTGCTATTGACATCAAACTTGATAAGAGTGGCTATGGATTTTACAGCATTGTTTGCAAAGATGGTTATACACTTAACTATCGACTTTTTAAACCTAATGTTGTTCCTAATATTAAGTATCCTTTGGTTTTTACTCTTCCAGCTTCAGGGCCAGCAGGAAGCAATAACACATCGCAAATGGGTGGTATTGGACCAAGTATTTGGGGACAGCCACAATACCAGTCAATACATCCTCACTATTCTGTTGTTCCTCAACAATCCTTATTGATTCCCGATACTTCAAGTACTAACTATAAGAATATATGTGCTTTAGAATTTAAAGAACTGAGTGACACTCTCATTCGAATGTATCCCAACATTGATACCAATCGAATATATTTGACCGGACATTCTGCCGGGGGTAGTTTTGTTTATAGAATGCTGGGCATGTTTCCCAATAGTTTTGCAGCGGGTGTTCCATCCGATGGAGCCATTGGCGGCGCTCATGAAGGTTATGCTTCTATGGCTATCTGGCCTGATATTTATGTGGCGAATAATACTTCTGTATGGATGTTTAACGGCGGATTTAACGATGCAGTTAAACCTGATCAAATCAATGGGATGTTTAATATCGCTGATAGTATAAAAATTCATGGTGGAAGCCCAACAACCACTTATATGCCAAATTTAAACCATACAGAAACAGGAGGAATGTACAAACTTGAAACAGGACTCTTTGACTGGCTTTTTGCACAACACAAAAATATATTCACCGCTAATGATTTTGAGAAAAACATAGAATTATTCAACGTTTATCCAAATCCTGCAAAAGGCAATATAACCATTGAACTACCTCAAACAACACAACAAAGTACTGTTACTATTTACAACATAAGCGGAGTAGAACTAATAAAACAACAGGTAATCGCTAATAAAAAACAATTAGATATTAGCGCTTGGCCTGGTGGTGTATATTTTATCAAATTTATAAATGATAAGAAAGTTGAAGTGAAAAAAATTATTATTGAATAACGGCTTGCCGTGTTTGATGTAATTTCCAAACCAGGTAAAGTCAGAAGCAAGTATCTGCCGGGCATATTGAAATATAAAATTAAAAGTTGAAGTTTTTGTTTTAAAATAATGTAGTATTGATACAACGCAGAAAAGAGAATTAATTCATTTTTGTCAATAATGGAAATAAAGAATCAAAAAAAAAGTATTGAAATATGAGAAAAGCAATTGGAATAATTTTGTTGTTAAGTATACAACTTTTATATTCGCAAAATCGAATAACATTAACATCACAGAAAAATGATGACAACAGCGTTGATATTTATTATGAGAAAGACATGCCTGGAAGTTACTTTATCAATATGAATTTTACATCTTACGATAACACATTTTCTCCGGAGAGTAAATTTATTGTGAATACTAATAATGGAATTCTTTGTAAATTAAGACCTATCGACAAAAATAAATCTATCACATATTCGTATAAGTACAATTTCTATAGAGGTATTCCAAATCCGAAATTCGATCAGGAATTTGTATATTTACTGCCTTTTAGAAATAACACGCAATTTGAAGCAAGATTTCTGAGTAATATCGAAGCTAAGTATTTTGATAAACAAGAGCCAAAAAATTGGAAATCATTTCAATTTATATGCACTAAAGCAGATACTATTTGCTCCGCCAGAAAAGGAATGGTTGTTAATGTTGTTGATAACTATTCTGTGGACACAACAAAATCGTATTCCTATTCCAGCCAGAGAAATTCTATCATGATAGAGCACAAAGATGGTACATTTTCAAAATATGAAGGATTTGATAGTAAAAATATTTTTGTCAAACAGGGTGACTTAGTTTTACCGAATCAACCTTTAGGAAAATTAATACAGTACGATAAGAGTGGAGTTTACCAATTAAGATTCACAATCGATTATTTGATAGAAAACTCAACAGAAAAAGAAAACACTAATCAAAGATTCTCGTATGCGAATGTTGATCCAAACTTTCAATCTTCTGAAGGGATTGTGAAATTAGCTTCCCGAAAAACATATACAACTAAAATATCTGAAGATCTTATTCTAAAAGAGTTGACTAAAAATGAACTCAAAAAGCTAAAGAAAAAATAGATCCAACATCATAACCGTCAGAACTCACGCCAAAAGGCGGTTGAAATTAATACTAAAAAAATATATGAAACACTTTCTTACATTATTATTGATTATCTCTGCATTTGGGACAACAAATGGACAGAAGAATATTGAAATTCCGAAAAATGAAGTGGTACAGAACTTTGTGAAAAATCTACCGGAGAATTTGAATAAACACAAATTAAACGATTTACGCACTTCAACTGATTCAATAGCAATCAGAATATGGAAGACAAACGAAATTCTTACTTTAAAGACAGATGGATTAACTAAATACGACTTCAAGATTTTTATTAATGAAGGTAAACTTCCAGTTAATGAAAAAACATATTCAGGAGAATTTCCCCTTGCTTTTTTGGACTCACTGAATTCATTTAATATTTGGAAATTGCAAGACGAAAACTATAGAGGAATAGATGGAAGTTATGTTTTCTTCGAAATCTCAACTAAAACAAACTATAAGATTTGCAGTTTTTGGTCTCCTGATATAAACAGAAGTTCTAGTTGCAAAAGTGCAGTCCAACTAATGACTCTAACTAAGAAACTGATAAACACAAAAACATTACGTTCTGAATTTTTAGAAAACTTAGAACCAGGAATTTATAGTTGGGGGATGTCAACTATAAATGTTGACAGATTTTTAAATAAAGAAGTAGCAAAAACTGATTTCTATTCGAATGCTGAAAACAGAATCAGAAAAGAGCTCAATATAACAGATAAAACAAGTCATCTAAGTTATCCAAGAGTACTGATAAATGATCAGCCATCAAGATTAGCGGACTTGAATCGATATTCAGAAAGAGATATGGTAAGTTTTGATATTTTAAATCCCAAAAATCCGACTACTGCAATATATGGAACAAGTGGGGGATTCGGTATGGTAATATTGAAAACAAAATAAATAAGAATCTGCAACGGAATGCAGATTGATTACCAAGAACTAAACTTCACTGATCAACGGGATAAAAACTGAATCTGGTTGGAAGTAAACTTGTTTATTAGAAAACTAATTAATTAAATAAATCAATAAAAAAAATGAAATCAAAAATCTTTCTATTAGCTTTAATAATTCTGTTATCGCACGATTTTGAATTAACCGCACAAACAAATTCAAAAAGCGATAACAATCAAAACAAAACGGTACTGTTAATCAATGCACATTTAATGATATCAGGTCGATCGTTAGGAAGACTGAATGCTTCTTTTTATAAAGTTGCGAAGAGTTTTTTCCAATCACAGTCCTATCGTATTTTGGAAACAAAAGTGTCTGATGGTTATAACATTGATGAAGAAGTGCAAAAAATCATTCAGGCAGATATTGTCATTTTGCAAACTCCCATAAATTGGGAATCAACTCCCTGGATTTATAAAAAGTATGCTGATGAAGTGTTTACCAGTGCTATGAATAGTCAAAAATTTCATTCCGGAGATGGCAGATCGAAAGAAGATCCTACAAAGCAATATGGTACCGGAGGCAAATTAAAAGGCAAA
>Ga0209123_1002460_pt1 | contig 15619 bp, 12 predicted proteins | sample BarGraIncu00431A_FD_184500 | JGI IMG/M metagenome (GOLD analysis project Ga0209123, IMG submission 184500) | Arctic peat soil microbial communities from Barrow, Alaska, USA - Barrow Graham LP Incubations 004-31A (SPAdes) (version 2) | ecosystem: Environmental > Terrestrial > Soil > Wetlands >...
TGAAACTGTGGCGGGGAATTTAGTCGATGCTTATCTTAAGCAAGCTTTGCTACACGGTTTTTACCATGCTGATCCCCACCCAGGGAACTTGTTTGTGAGGCCAGATGGTGGAATTATTTTTATTGATTTTGGCATGGTAGGCAGGATTACAGAGCATAACAAAAAGGCTGTCCGTAAGCTGATTGGTGGGGTAATCAACAATAATCCAGAAGAAGTGTCCCATGCACTACGCGAGCTGGGGTTTATCAAACCAGTAGCTAATCTTTTAAGTTTACAAAAGGCAATTACCCTTTTCTTAGGTGCCTTCCAAGAGATGCGGTTTGAGGAAATTGGTAATTTACAAATTGATGGCCTGTTAGAAGAATTACGTGAGTTTATTTATTCGCAGCCTTTTCAAATTCCTGTACATTATACATTTTTGGGTAGAGCGGTGGGTACTCTTTCAGGCATTGCGACAGGCCTCGATCCCAATATGAATATTTTGACACTGATTAAGCCCTATGCCAAGATGATTCTTGGTCAAGAATTTTCACCTTGGCAATTGGTTTGGCAGAAGGCAAAAAAAGTAGCTCTTGCGGGAGTGGAGATTCCTCCTTTGTTAGAACAGACTTTGAGAGATTTTCGTGCTGGGGATGTCCAAGTGAAGGTTGAAGTAGCACCTATTTTGAGACAATTGCGTTTTCAGGAAACATTAGCAAATCGACTGGTATGGACTATTTTATTAGCAGGGACAGGGATTGGTGCGGCCATAGTGTGGTGTCATGGGCAAGAAAACTTGGCGATTACATTATTATATATGATGGGTGGATTTGCCTTGTTATTGGGAAACAACTTACGTAAACGGGCTGAAAAACCTCTGCAATGGCATTCCCATTCTCGACGATAATACTATAAGATCTAGATAATTGCCGCCGTCCCAATAGGGATAATAAGAAAAACGCTAGCGCGTCCTTTTTGTCATTGCGAGTGTAGCGAAGCAATCTCTAGCAAGTGGGGATTGCTTCGTACCTCGCAATGACAGTTAAAAACTTATACTTCTGATATAATAAAAAAACCAGCATTAAAAAAATGCTGGTTGGGATAGATGCTTGATATTATTTAGAGTAGCTATCTACTACAATGTAATACCTAAACAGATAGGCTTATTTTAAAGCATTTGTGTAGCAGATGTTACAGTTATTTCTAATACGGCACGAATCCATGAGAATTTTTCTTTCATACGATCAAAATCATCACCTGATTTTATATAACGGGTAGTTCCGTTCACGATAAAACCAGTTCCTTTACCTCTATAACCTTCGATTTCCCTACTGGCAATCGACAGAATAACATGGTTATGAATGCTAAGATTTTTCTCCGTTTTGTTAAAGCCAGAAGCCGGGATTAATAGTTTGTCCTCTGGTGTAACGAAGATATAGCTATTCCAAGTATTCACTACATGCGGGCCATCATCACCGTTGGTTACAATTGTGATAGCTCCATCTGTCGGATGGGAAAGTATATCCAATAATTTTTCGTTAAGCATAATAATACATCCTTTCTATTTGAAGTAGAAGTTAATTAATGGCTCACTCTGCCACTGATAGGCATAATTATTGTGCCCTCACGACCATATTGCAATGCATACAATAAATTACGCATACCATCTCAACAGAACATCCACGTAGTATATAGGAGATACTCGTATTATAAAATGAAACGATCCTTACTTACAGGGGTAATTTCGAAATAAAAGAAGGGGTCAGTTGTTATTGGACAGCTTGTTAGCGTCTTGACACCAGGTATTACCCTAGATATAATGGCGGTAGTCAAGATCCTTCAAATAAATGAATTAGGTGACAGTTATGTTTATATTAGACAATAAGGGTCGTCAGCCGTTGCACGATAAAATCTATAACCAAATTAAAAATCAAATTGTATCAGGGGAATTGCCCCCAGCGACGAAGCTGCTATCGATTAAGAATTTAGCTACTGAATTATGTGTAAGTCGCAACACGGTGGAGTATGCCTATCAACAGTTATATGCTGAAGGGTATACATACAGCAAGCCAAGAAGTGGATATTATGTTTCACTAATAGATTCAGAATTCCGTCCAGCGTCTCGACCTCATGTTGGCACGTTCTTGGGAAAGGCCCTTGAAGACCGAAAATTATATTCCTTTGATTTTCATCCTGCTTGCCTTTCACCAGACAGTTTCCCTGTCAACCTATGGCGTAAATTGTATATAAATTGTTTACAGGAAGACTCTGAGCAATTGGCTCTCTATAGTGAGTCACAAGGTGATTTTGCATTACGGTGCGAGATTCAGCGATATCTGGTACGGTCGCGTGGTGTTTCTTGTGATCCAGAACAAATTATCATTTGCTCTGGATTGCAAGATAGTCTTTCTATCATAGCACCCCTACTAAGGGAAAATCATTCTAATGTTGCGGTGGAAGAGCCTGGGCATTTCATTCCCAGAGCCGTTTTCCGCAATCATTCCTTTGCTCTCACTCCCATACCAGTAAATTCGGACGGTATTGACCTCGATTTTTTGCAGGCTACCAATAGTACGGTTGTATATGTCACACCTTCCCACCAATTCCCATTAGGTCACGTTATGCCTGCGGCCAATCGACTCCAATTAATTGATTGGGCAGAAAGGGTTGGAGGCGTCATTATTGAAGATGATTATGATAGTGAACTAAGGTACTCCGGTAAACCAATCTCTGCGTTGCAAGGATTACATCCGCGCGGGAATATAGTATATGTAGGTACTTTTTCTAAGGTATTATCTCCTGCCCTTCGTATTAGTTATATGGTTCTGCCTGACCGATTACTCACTGAATACCATACGTTATTTAGGGATTATTCTTCGAATGTTTCCTTATTAGACCAGAGAACACTACATAAGTTTATGCAGCAAGGGTACTGGGAACGGCACTTGCGTAAGATGCGAACAGTTTATAAAAAAAAGCATGATGGGCTGATTCAATCCATTTATCATCATTTTGGCTCGCAAGCTACTATTATTGGTCAAGGGGCGGGGCTCCACCTTATTTTAGAGCTGGTTGGTAATTCCCTTACTGAAGGGGAACTGATCCATCGTGCCCAGGAGAGAGGTATAAGGCTACTCCCGCTTTCTACGACTTATTCGCACATTAGTGGTACTAATTCTCAAATCATGCTTGGATTTGGTAGTATGAGTGGTAGTGAAATTGATCGCGGAATTGAGCTGTTATATCAGGCTTGGTATTGCTAACAATAAAAAAGACTAAGACACTTGAGAGGGATGGCCTGTCTTACTAGCAGCCCACTATAATGGTACACGTCATCATATCGTCCTATGGTATAATATAAAAAAAATGGAGGAATCAGAGATGTATTTTAAACCTTTGTTTGAAAATGATGTTCCTAGCGCCTTTTTCTTCTAAATGGATTGGATTGGGTTATAACATCCCTTCCGTTTAGAGCCGGTTGAAGATATAAAAACGGAGGGAAAGTTAATGATAAAAACCTATCTTGGGCCCCTATATTTGACGTTAGCTGCCAGTATTTGGGGTGGAATGTACGTTGTGAGTAAAATGTTGCTGACGGTTATTCCGCCATTAGAATTAGTTTGGATTCGATATGTAGTGGCGTTGCTTACCCTTGTTGTTGCTGGCCTCGTTACCAGTCAGTCTTGGAAGATTCGGAGAGGGGATATACCACTTGTTCTTAGTATCGGGGTTATTGGTTATTTCATTTCTATCTGGGCGCAGTTTGCTGGGACCCAGCTGTCAACGGCGCAAATGGGATCAGTTATTACCTCAGCGACACCCGCATTTATGGTTTTATTTGCAAGAATTTTACTAAAAGAACAGATAACTCTGCGGAAGGGTTTATCGGTTGGCTTGGCAACCATTGGAGTATTACTCATTATCGGGATTGGAGACATTGGAAATTCTTCACGACTGGGAGGTATGATTTTAGGGGTAGCGGCTTTAACGTGGGCCTTAATGTCTGTACTTATCAAGCGTGTTCCAACGGATTATTCCCAACTTGTCATAACGACATATGCTATTTTTATAGCAACAATTGTTATGACACCTCTGGTTATGACGCAAGCTGATTTATTTCAAGTCCAAGATATATTATTACAACCGATCCTATGGGGTGGAATACTGTATCTCGGTATCGTTTCCACAGCCGGTGCATTTTTCTTTTGGAATAAGGGATTGCAAATGGTTGATGCCAGTCGTGCAGGAATCTATTTTTTCTTTCAGCCACTGGTGGGGACGTTATTTGGTTACCTTTTTCTTGGAGAACAAATTGGAATGGCTTTTTGGCTTGGGGCTACGCTGATTCTTGGCGGAGTTTCGTTAGTAATTACCGAGCCGTCATAAGGTTTTTTATTTCCTCGGGAGAAGTCGTTATGTGTATTCTGCTTAATCAAAAAAGAAGCCTTCCGGTATTGGAAGGCTTCTTTGCTTATAGACTTCTAGCGCATGGTATTTCACCATAAAAGTATTTTATTTCTTCAAATGAAAAGGCACCGTCGTAACAATTACATCTTCATGTAAGATAAGCATGGCACGCAGCAACCAGCCTGTTTGGTTATGGAGTAAGCGATGCCACCATTTCTTTGTTTCAAATTCAGGAATTAAAACGGTGATAAAATCATCGGGGCCTTTTTGTTTTTCTAGTTCAGTAATGTAATCAATCAAAGGTTGAATGACCATGCGATAAGGGGAATAGAGTGTTACCAATGGTGCACCTGGATTCCAAGTTTTCCATTGCTCAGTGATACTCTTGCCTGCCTCCTGATTGATCGTAATGTGCACAGCCTTCACATCTGTCCCAATGGCGTTAGCATATTTAAGGGTGCGGGCAATCATACTGGTCAAACCGGAGATGGGTACAATGACAATATTTTTTCCAATATGAGTAGTAGGGTCCATTGCAGCAACTAACTGTTTTGTCGGCAGATTCTCTTCGGTAGCAATCGGTATGCGTAATTGCTCCGATACATCATTATAATGTCCTCGAATTTTACGAAACATAAAAATCATAGCAGGGATAAATATCATAACTAGCCAGGCACCATAAGCAAATTTTGTGATGGCAATGATCAATACCACAACACCAGTAACCATGGCACCCACTGCATTTACGGTAGCACGTAAAATCCAACCAGGTGTTCGGGCCTTGCGCCAATGGACGACCATACCTGTTTGCGCAATGGTAAATGATATAAAAACACCAATTGCATATAAGGAAATCAAGTGCTCCGTATCACCGTTGTAAGCAATAATTAACAGACCAGCCACCACACTGAGCAGAATAATGCCATTGGAAAAACTCAAACGATCTCCTCTCGAAGCAAGATATCGTGGCATATAGCCATCTTTCGCTAGGATGGACAATAGTGGCGGTAAGCCATTAAAGGAAGTGTTAGCAGCCAGATAGAGGACTAACATGGTGGTAATTTGAATGTAATAATACAGCCAGTTGCGACCAAAGGTTAACTCGGACACTTGTGATAAGGCCGTTACCCCATCGAGGGGCAGAATATGAAAATGCATGATCAAAAAAGAAATACCGATAAACATCAGGCCCAGAGTGCCTGACATCCAATAAGTAGTCACTGTAGCATTCTCGACTGCGGGTTCTTTAAACATGGGCACGCCATTGGAGATAGCTTCTACGCCAGTCATGGCACTACAACCATTCGCAAAGGCGCGGAGCAGGATAAATGAGATGGTCCAATCCCATTGCCGGGCTAAGGACTCAGCAGGAATGATGGGGGCCTGTTGCGTAAAAGATTGATAGGTTCCCCATAGCAGCAACATTAGAATACCCAAGATAAAACTATAGGTAGGAAGAACAAAAGCATTGGCAGATTCTTGTATTCCCCGTAAATTAATTAACATCAAAAGCCCAAAAAGCACTAGTAAATCAATTGTCACTTGATGCTCAGCGATTGCCGGAAATGCAGAGGTCAGCGCCGCTGTGCCTGCAGAGACACTAACTGCGACCGTTAATGTGTAGTCAGCAAATAAAGCGGCGGCTGCTGTTAATGCTGGTATCTCCCCCAGAGTTTGTTTAGCTGCAGCATAAGAACCACCGCCACAAGGATTTGCTTTGGCCACTTGAACATAGGAAGTTGTAACAATTGCCAATAAAATTAGAATGACGATAGAAATAGGACCTAAATAACCATAGGTTAATAAACCAGGTACCGCCAAAATAAGCATGATTTGCTCGGGTCCATAAGCGACAGATGAGAGTGCATCCGAGGAAAAAATCGCTAGCGCCTTCCATTTAGGCAATTTTTCACTGGTCATCTCTTTATTATGCATTGGTTTACCAAGCAATAAGCGACTTATCCAACTGATCATAATTTTTTCTACCTCCATTACTTTGCGAATAAGAAATAACAAACCTCTCACGTTTAGGAGGTTTGTTATTATAGTTATCTTTTTAAATTTTTTAATGTGTAAAGAAAGCGACGTATCTGTTTCTTAATAATTCTGTTTGTCTAAGTGATTATGAAAATTGGCGTTATAACCTAGTATTTTTCGAACTAGAGATTGTACCAAACCGTATGTTGATTATACAATGGAAAATAAATAGTAACAAGTAATATATTCGATATAAATAGTTGAAATAAATAAAAAAACCTCTGCGTCCTCTGCGGTTAACTAGGATGCGTCGGTTTTTTCTTACTGTATTTCTGTCATTAGGGCGAGGTACGAGGAAGCAATCCCCTACTTGTTTAGAGATTGCTTCGCCCACTCGCAATGACAAAAAGGGGTGCACAGTGTTTTTTTATTAGTTTTTGACATTACGCTTTTATATTTTGATCACTGAGTAACAGTGCCTGAGCTAATCCACCTAGATTGTCAAAGATATAATCGGGTTTAAAAGCAGATGCGGGAACATCTGACATTTTAGATTCTCCACTAAGCACTAAGACTGAAACCATCCCTGCATTACATCCCGTGGCAATATCTGTATATAATCGATCGCCGACCATTGCCATTTGTTCCAGGAAATAATCCTTTTTAGTTAACATGGCATCGACGATTTCTTTATTCGGCTTACCAATCACCTGAGGATCAACACCGGTCGATGCTTTAATGAGGGCTGTCATTGCACCACAGTCAGGGATATAACCTGTTTCCGTCGGACAATTATAATCGGGATGGGTGGCAATAAAGGGTGTATTAGACCGTATAAGGTCACAAGCGATGACTAATTTTTCATAGGTTAATGTGGTGTCAAATCCGAGTACTACATATTCAGGATGGTCTGCCGTTAATATGAAACCATATTTTTTAAATTCTTCTTCCAAAACAGGCGTCCCAACTAAAAAGACGCGTTTACATTTTTTGATGTTCTTCAAAAAAAGTGCTGTAGCTTCACCGGAAGTCAAAATATTTTGGGCACTGCAATCAATACCTAAGGATGCCAGTTTAGTGGCATAATAGGTTGCATCTTTTGAGGAGTTATTCGTCATAAAGATAAAATCCCGATTGGTAGTACGTAAATAACTCAAAAAAGCCAGCACGCCGGGCAGTATTTTATCTCCTAAATATACAGTCCCATCCATATCAAGTGCAAAACATTTAATATCTCTCAACGGTTTCATCAGTTTCCTCCTAGACTAATTTTCATATAATTATTAAATTATCCCATTATTTTGAAAAATTAGATAGTGGTAAAACATCTGATTTTAAGGTAAGAAAAAAACTGACATACAATATATAAACAGCTTGACGTTAGCTTTGGATGTATGCTAATCTACAATAAAAAGTTGTCGTGACAACAATAAAGGTGGTGGGAATTTGGTGCAGGGGAAAACTATGGATACGAATAATGTTTTAGGTTTTATTTTATATAAAACGCAAAGAAAACTACAAAATGCACTTCATCAGCAATTTAAGGAGTATGATATAACCCCTGAACAGTGGGGAATGCTGAAATGTTTAGTAGATAATGAGGGCGTCGCCCCGACCGAATTGGCAGAAATTCTTTTGAAGGATAAGCCTAATACAACACGCATTGCCGAGAAACTTAAGAAAAAGGGTCTAGTGACCTATCAAGCCAGTATGGTCGATAAACGATCCTATCTAATTTTTATAACAGAGAAGGGAATACAATTGCTAGCACAAGTCTTACCCATCAGCATGAGCCTTACTCAGCAAGCTGCCCAGGGAATCTCTGCGGAGCAGGTGGAAGAACTAAAAATGTTATTATGTAAAATATACCATAATTTATAATCATAAGCGGTTTTTGTACGGTGGGCTTTAATCATCAAATGTTATTTAAAGGAGGTTATAACCATGTTCGAAGGTAAGACTAAAAAAGAGAAAACAATTATTGGTGTTGCGGCGGCATTTTTATTGATTGGAATTGTTGGTGGCGGCTGGTGGTGGTATAACTCCGCCAAACTGGTGAATACGGATGATGCTAGAATTACGGGTACCATTGTGAGTGTGAGCCCGAAAATTCCTGGACGCATTTCAGAAGTGCTAATCAAAGAGGGGGAGCAAGTGAAGGTTGGTCAGGTACTGGCAAAAATTGATGCTAGAGATGCGGTTGTCCAAAGGAAACAAGCAGAAGCGGCGCTATTCGTCGCCAAAGCTAACTATGACCAGACAGTTTCTGGTTCGCGGCCTCAAGAAATAGAACAAGCCAGTGCAGCAGTAGAGCAAGCCCAAGCGGGAGTCGAACAGGCAAGGGCCAATTTGATTAATGCAGAGAAAAATTACACAAGAATGTCAGCATTATATACCGATGGTGCCATTAGTATCTCCCAACGTGATAGCGCTGAAGCAACCTATTTAATGGCCAAGGAAGGCATGAACGTTAGCCAACAAGCTACCAATGGCGCGAGCCAAAAGTTGAGCTTAACAGTAGCAGGATCTAGAGAAGAAGCCATTCGCGCTGCCGACGGCCAGGTAAAGCAGGCCGAAGCAGCCCTCGAGGCAACCAACTTAGCTAATGAATATACGAATATTATTTCTCCAGTCGGTGGGATCATCGCTCTTAAAAGTGTCAACCCGGGGGAAGTCGTGACTGCCGGACAAACATTATTCTCCGTCGTTGATAATAAAGATGTTTGGTTAAGCGCACGGATTGAAGAAACTAAGATTGGTAAAATCCGTATTGGTCAAAAAGTTGATTTTACCATTGATGGCTATCCAGGACATCTGTTTAGCGGCAGTGTTTATGACGTTGGCATGGCGACCAACTCTACATTTGCTTTGATTCCTACAGAAAATGCATCTGGCAATTTTACCAAAGTAACGCAACGGGTTCCAATAAAAATCTCATTGCCAGAAAATGGTGATGGCGCTGTTTTCAGACCTGGTATGCAGGCCGTTGTTGATATTCACCTGCAATAGGGGGAGGACGGGAGGAAACTAATATGAAGATGCCAAGGCTAGCAATCAAGGATGCAAACTACAGATGGGTTGCGCTCAGTGTAACGTTGATCGGTGCTTTTATGTGCGTGCTTGATACGAGCATTGTCAATATTGCCATTCCGAAAATGATGTCCGCCTTTGCTGTCGGGACAGAAGATGCCCAATGGATATTAACGGCGTATATGCTTACCATGGGCGTGCTGCAGCCAATTACTGGTTATCTCTGCGACACATTTGGTGCGCGCCGTATGTATTTATTGAGTTTGTTTATGTTCATTATCGGATCAGCATTGTGTGGCGCTGCCTGGAGTAATGACAGTATGATAACCTTTCGGATTTTTCAGGCAATAGGTGGTGGGTTACTCATTCCGATTACCATGTCAATCGTATTTCAAGAGTTCCCGCCGGAAGAACGCAATATGGCCATGGGATTATGGGGTGTATCTGTGGCTGTGGCCCCTGCCATTGGACCCACATTGAGTGGTTATTTAGTAGATTATTGGAATTGGCGGTATATTTTTATGATCAATATACCCGTTGGTTTGATCGGTTATGTTGCAGCCTCCCTCGTGCTCAGAGAAACGAAAACCTTGGAAAATACAAAGTTTGATTTTGCTGGTTTTGGTACTTGTTCCATTGGGCTGTTCTGTTTATTATTAGCACTGAGCAAGGGGGTTGATGAAGGTTGGAATTCGGCCTATATTATAAGTTTACTCTATGTATCCATAGCCATGTTAACCCTATTTGTATTAATTGAATTAAATAGTGAAGACCCCATGCTAGATCTATCTCTATTTAAAGACTGGAATTTTGCCATTGGCAACTTATTTACCTTTGTAAGTTTCACCATATTAATGGGTAGCTTATTTTTAGTGCCATTATTCCTGGAAAACGTATTAGGGTATACGGCTATGCAATCGGGCATGTTATTATTACCAGCAGCTCTTAGCGGCGGCATTCTAATGCCTATTGCCGGCAAATTAGCAGATCGGTTTGGTGCCAAGATATTGGTATTCATTGGTGCGCTATTTGCACTTGGTGGTACTTTTCCCCTTATGTATATTGATTTAGGCACAAGTTATCGGTATATCGTATTCATTCAAATCCTGCGGGGTATTTCTATTGGTTTTTCCATGATGACGGTAACGGTGTTGAGTATGAACAACGTGCCAGGTCCTAAAATTAGCCGGGCTTCGGCCATTAATAATACTGTGCGCCAAGTGAGCGGTTCTTTTGGTATCGCGATCTTATCGACCGTGCTACAAAATCGTCAAATCTATCATTTGGAGCATATTGGAGAAAAGATTAATTATGCCTCGGCAGCGGCTGTCAATATGATACACTATGGTGAGCGCCTGTTTGCCCATAACGGTAGCTCTCCTGGAGTCGCCCATCAACAAACCCTAGCGTTAATTAACGGATTTGTTCAGGGGCAAGTGGCCATATTTTCCTTTGATGACGCCTTTTGGGTGTTGGGGATATTTGCGATCATCAGCGTAAGTGCAGCTTTGTTGCTCAAACCAGCAAAGTCGACAGATAAAAAAGTCATGGTTATGTTGGATTGATAATCGGCAACCAATGAAAAAACCTTTCGACGTGATGTCGGAAGGTTTTTTATGCGTGGGAGATCAAAGGCTATAATGTGGGATTGCTATTCATTAAGATTTGAAATTTTTCATTCAAAAAACATGAAAGACGGGAGTATTCGTCAACATACAGTTCTTTGGTCACCATTTCCAATAGATTCCTTGTGTATCCCCATGTTACATAGGAATTTCGACAAGTATTGACAAAAATCTACTTTGGTTGATTTTTTCGTGTTATACTGTAAAGAGAAATGTTGTGACTTGCGTTGAATTTTTTAAGGGAACAGGGCAAGTTGATATAGGACAGTGATGAACCGAAGTGGGATAATAACCTCTTCGGTTCATTACACTTAAGGTTTGATGTCATCCAGGAAAAACAAAGGAGATGAAAATATGCGTCTGAATACATTTGTAAAAAGCCTTACGATTTTGGCAATGTTGATGATCATGACCATATCTGTAGTCAGTGCCGCAAGTATTGATCAGAAACGGGAGTCGTTGCGGAAGATGTCCAATGAAACCCTACAAAAACTTTATACTCTTCAACCAAGTAGCCGAGCCGCGATAGAAGGTGCAGCGGGGTATGCCGTATTTAGCATCTCTGATATAAAATTTGCTTTTTTAGGTGGCGGTGCAGGCAGGGGGTTAGCGGTAAATAATAACACTCAGCAAGAAACATTCATGAAAACCAGTGAAGCAGAAGTTGGCCTTGGGCTGGGAATCAAAAAATATCAAGTCGTTTTGGTCTTTGGGAGCCAAGAGGCTTTTGCGGATTTCGGCAAAGATGGCTGGCAAGTTGGCGGGCAAGCCACCGCAGCTGCCACGGATAGCGTAAATGGTGATTCCTTCCAGGGGGCTGTTTCTATGGCTCCAGGCATTTGGATGTATCAAATAACAGATAAAGGCTTGGAGGCTTCTATTACGATCAGGGGAATTAGGTATTACAAGGACAGCGATTTAAACTAAGGATTACAAAGAATATCTGACTGTACAAAGAAAATCAGCCAATCATAATAAACCAATAAGAAGGTACAATAAAGAGGTGTAAGTGAAGTGCATACACGTCAGCTATTACTAGAGGCACTCATTGCAGTGCTCCTCACGAGTTGTAACCCTGCCGAAGCCAAGACATTCACAACCGTTGTTCATATTGTAGGTGAGGGTGATACAATAGATAGTATCGCTCAAGCCTACTTACCATCTGATCGAGGTAGCTCCCATAAGGCCTTTGCAGAGTTTAAGGAGGGCATTTTTGAGTATAACTACGATCATGTCTTCGTCAACCGTAAGCCCTACGAGGTACGGGTTGGAGATCAATTGCTGATTACATTTTGGAAATAATAAAATGTTGACCATCCACAGGAAAACAGCAATGAATGGTAAGATTGATCGAATATTGCAGCATTAAAATACTCCTATCAGCTAGCTGATAGGAGTATTTTCCATTTATGAGTAGCTTATCAAAGATAGCTAATTTTTGTCTTAGAACGCAAAGTCCATCTTTACATAGATAAGAGTACTGTATCTGGCTCCCGCTTCTTTAGTTTTGAGTTGTTTTAGGGTTGCGGTCAGGATGGCATTTTTGTCCACGGCATAATTAAAGCCAAGACCCAACCCTTTTACGCCAGTATGCCAATAACCGTAAAGATAACTGAACTCACTTTGCGTAGCTAGTTCTTCCAGAGTAGACAGTCTGCCATCTAAAGCGCGGCTTCCGATATCCCTGTAGTCGACAAAGGCTCCCCAACTGCCTGCTTTTGCTTTATCAGCCCCTTTATACCACAAGGTAGACATCCAAGCTGATTTGTCAAAGGAGTTGTATTGCTCATCGCCAAAGCGTTGGTCGCTGGTATTGCGTGCCGCTTCCCCAATGAGCGTCCAATCTTGATAGTGTCCCTTAAACCCAAGGGCAAATATCTTGTAGGGATAATAACTGGAGTGAGAGTAAAGGGATGCGCCGGTAATCGTCCAGTTCTCATTTGGTGACCAAGATACATTCAAAACGCTGACATTTGCGCCCCGACTTTTCCCGTCAACATCCCAATTGAAAGGCAAACCTGTTGCCGCGGCAATATCGCCGTAGGCATAAAAGCCTTTAATTCCATTTTTGTTTTCAGAATTAAGGCTAATTCTCACGCTATCAAAGCCACCATCCGTATCGGCAATGAGACCTTGGCCGATGAACAGATCGCTGCGCCCTAATTCCACACTCCAGTTATGGCCTGGATTTTTAAATATAAATTTTCCGATTTCCCAATTCAAAGTACTTTTCCGGCTGGCATCTTTATCTAACAGACCGCAAAAATTTTCGCTAGATGTACTTTCTGCTGATATTCTCCCGAAAAATTCCGTTTTCTCACTCACATCAGCTTTGGCATACAGACGGATACGCTCTTGAATCCGTTCCTTTTTCAGGCAGTCTTCGCCAGAAGACAGACGACGTAAATCCCAGTTATCCTGATAGCGGATGCGCGCGTCACCCCAGAACTTAATACTTGATTGCTTTTTCTCGATGATGTTGAGTCTTGTCTGCATACTTTTAAGCTCAACTGAAAATTCCGCGGCCAGTTTTTCAATCAGTGCTTGTATGGCGATGTCTGCATTGTCGGACTTTTCCATTGCCCGTAGTACGATCTGGGCCATTTCATACCTTGTTATTAATTTGTCACCGCGGAACGTACTGTCACCATAACCATCGATGATGCCTGTCTTAGCCAATTTATTAACGGCTTCATAAGCCCAGTGTTTTGCGGGGACGTCGACGAAGGTCTGTTTAGCGGCAAAAGCTGTGCCCGTAACGAGTATCGAGAACATGATGAATAAGGCAATAATAAATAATTTTTTCATTTGAATAACCCCCTAATTTTAATATAAGACAATCTGTATTAGAGAATATTCAAAAGTTCTCATAAATAGTACAACTATTATGAGACAAGGTGTTAATTTCCATTAAGAACATTTGTTTTGCAGGACGCGCTAGTGTTTTTCTTATTTGCGAAACATAAAATTAGTTCTAAAAAGAAACAAGCTACATATTGTTAATCACACCAAGAAAAATTTGGATTGCTAGGGAGGACGCTGTGAATGTTGTAATGAGTATATTACTTGGACTAGTCATTTCCTGTATATCACTTCCGGTAGTGAGTGCCGCTGACTATTTGTTGGCACCTGGTGATGTATTGAATATAAGGGTTTCTGGCCATGAGGATCTTGAGATGAAAACGGTAGAAATTAGGCCAGATCATAAGATTGACTTCCCATTGATAGGAGAAGTCTTCACACAGGGGAAAACGCCTGGCAACCTATCTCAGATATTAACAAATTCATTGCGAGAGTTTCTGAGGGATCCACAGGTTTCGATCAATGTGGAAAGATATCATACCACAAGGTTTTACGTTTTAGGAGAGATCAATAAGCCGGGATTGTATGAACTCACTAAACAGCATAATCTGTTAGATGCAATTGGTATTGCCGGCGGATATACCAAAGATGCAGCCAAGAAAAAAGTTTTTATTATTCCAGGTGATCACGCCAAACAACCAATGGAAGTAAATCTGCTGCAACTGCTGCAAAAAGGCGACGTAACATTGAATATTTGCTTAGATGACGGGGATACCGTATTTCTGACCAGCAACAATCGATTTGATTTTTCGAGAGATATACTACCGCTACTTAGTAGCTTTTACTATATAAAAAATTTGTAAACCTAAGAAGTCGAGATGAGCAGTCGGTTATGATAGGGGGAAAATGGTGTGTTATTTAGAGTCATAAAAAAACGGATTGGACTCATTGTAGTGGTAGTGCTAGTAGCCATCCTCGGAGCATCACTGCTGAATTATGTTACACAGCCGACGTACGAAGCGGAAGCCAAGCTACGGTTAAAGCCGCCCAAACCATTGGCCAGCTCGTTACTACAGGAAAATTCCGTCAGTAATTCACTGGCGATTAAGCAGCAAATAGCTACTTATATTGAACTGCTACGCAGTCGTATGGTCATTGATTTAGCAATGCAGAAACTATCAAATCCGGCAAGTTATGAGCAAGTAATGAACCAAATGAATGTGCAGCCGGTGAAAGATACAGATATATTAAAAATTACGATACAGGCCGAGACCCCTGAAAGGGCCCGTGAGATGACCGATGCTTTAGTCGGAGGATTTTCAGAACGACTTAACCAGCTATCATCCACAGAGCAAAAGACCATTCGTGAATTTATTGATAGTCGTTTACAAGAGGCCAAAGAAGATTTAGGGCGGGCGGAAAGGGAGTTAGCTACCTATAAGCAGGTACAGCGGATATACGCTCCAGCTGAGGAAAGCAAGGCTCTTGTCGAAAGGCTTTATGCGACGCGTAAAATGGTGCAAGAAATTCAGGTAAACTTATTTGGAAATCAAGCTAGGCTTGGCAGTGTACAGCGTCAGCTAGCCAGTGAATCTCCTGGCGTTATAGCGGATAACGTTGTTATACAACAGTACAAAACCAAACTAGCTGGTCTAGAGGTTGAACTTGCAGAAATGCAGCGAAAGTATACGGAAAAACATCCTAAAGTCCTCGCACTACAGGATTCGGCCAGCGTTTTACGCAATACGTTAGAGAGTGAGGTTAAAAAAGTCATAAACTTTGATGCACCATCCCAGAAT
>Ga0209123_1002461_pt1 | contig 15609 bp, 15 predicted proteins | sample BarGraIncu00431A_FD_184500 | JGI IMG/M metagenome (GOLD analysis project Ga0209123, IMG submission 184500) | Arctic peat soil microbial communities from Barrow, Alaska, USA - Barrow Graham LP Incubations 004-31A (SPAdes) (version 2) | ecosystem: Environmental > Terrestrial > Soil > Wetlands >...
AAATTTCTACATAAATATTTTTTACTAATGACTTATCAGGAGCTTTTCCTAAGATATAGTCTAGTGTTTCTTTGCAAAGTTCAAACCCTGAATGCAGTATAAATCCAGATACAATTATTCCTGCATAACCATCTACAGGAAAATCTGTAAATCTTGATATAAAGAGCGAGATAATTACCATGGACAATACAATTATGTCCGTAAAATATTCAAACGCTGATGCTTTAAGCGCTGAGGAATTAATAGCATTTCCTAAATACTTAGTAAACCTTGCAAGAAAAATTTGTAACGGCAATGCAAACACCATGAGCAAAAATGCCACCATATTAAATTCAAGGCTAACAGGGTGAAGAACTCGATTTATTGAACTTCTCATAAATTCATATCCTACGATAAAAATGGATAAAGAAAATAATAAAGAAGTAATATACTCTACTCTACCATATCCAAAAGGATGTTTCTCATCAGCAGGACGATTTGCTAGTCTAAAACTTATAATTGTAATTATGGAAGATACCGCATCTGTTAAATTATGAATAGCGTCCGCTGTAATAGATATGCTGTTTAGGAAAACCCCTACTACTAATTCTAAAATAAGTATGGTTGTATTTATTATAAATCCCACAATCCCACCTAACCATCCATAGGTTTCTCTTACCTTGTTCGAATTAACATCAGAATAATTTTTAACAAATTTCCTGATTAAGAAATTGAATACAACTTTCATAAAACACATCACCCCTATTTTTCTAATGTCCTAATAATTCTGTAATATTTATTTTGTAAATATAACTTTACTACTCTAATATGTTATACTAATGTTCAATAATAGTTATACATTTTTTTATCAATTATTATCTTTTGATATTTAAAACACAAAAAATAAAAAAAGTTCAGCAAAAGCTGAACCAATTTGAAGTAACTTAACTTATATCTAGCAAGAAATTAAAAGCATGGACACATTATTTAATTAAATAATTGTTTCACATTATCAATAATTAAATATATTGCCTGCATAATATAACTAAGAATATCCGTAAGTACTGGTATTGTAATGCCTATTTGTTCAAGAACATATACTAAAAGGAATATACCAAGCGCTATACTTAATATACTACCAATCATTTTAAATACTTTAATACCAAGATATGCAAGAAATAATGCTAATGCAAGCATAACAATAGTATTCAGATTAATATTCGTAAAATCAACATTCATAAAAGCACCTCCGCTCTTATAGAATTATAACTTAAACCCCATATTCTAGCAAAGGTAAAATATTCCGCAGCTTAATGTAATTTTAAATAAAAACAACATCTTATTTATATTTAAAATACATTAATTAACCGCTTCTATCTTGAGATAATTCACTTAAACGTTTACTGAAATATAACCTATAAAAAGATCTTATCCTTCAAATTCCTCTGGGTACTCAGCATTGTGATAGACGTCCTGAACGTCTTCGTTGTCTTCAAGTGCTTCTATAAGCCTCTGCACTTTACCAGCACCTTCTAGGCTAACAGGTATCATATTATCTGGCAACATTGTAAGTTCTGCAGATGCAAATTCAAATCCTGAGGTTTCTAATATTTCCCTTACATGCCCAAACATTTCTATAGAGGTTATAATTTCAAACATTTCTTCCTCTGCGTTAAAATCTTCAGCTCCTGCTTCAAGCGCCACCATCATAATTTCATCTTCTACCATATCAGGCGTTCTTTCTATAATAATCTGCCCTTTTTTAGCAAACATCCAGCTTACACATCCAGCTGCTCCCATATTTCCAGCATGCCTATCAAATGAATGTCTTACAGTAGCAACACTACGATTCTTTTTATCTGTTAAAGTAACAACTACAATAGCAACACCTTCTGCTCCATATCCTTCATAAACTATTTCTTCATAGTTAACTCCCTCAAGCTCGCCAGCACCTTTTTTAATTGCTCGAGTTATTGTCTCCAGTGGCATATTATTAGATTTTGCTTTTGCAACTACATCTCTAAGATGAGCGTTAATTTCTAATTTAGACCCACCATTTTTAGCTGCCATTATTATTTCTTTACCTAGTTTTGTAAACACTTTACCTCTTATAACATCAATCTTACCTTTTTTCTGTTGTATGTTATGCCATTTTGAATGTCCCGACATTTGAAATCCCCCTCAACTAATTATTTTTATATGTGAAATATTTCTAAACAAGCCCTAATAAATAACAATGATTGTAATATTAGTTATAAGTAAATTACACTATTATTATATCACATAAATAAAGCACTATTCAAATCAAAGAAGTCTACCTACATTAAATAATAGAATTAATAATTTTACTATCATACAATCTATGTTCTAATTTGAAATATATTTTTATACCCTCTTCCACAAATAGAGCTTTTCCTGAGGTTACCTCAATTATATGTGACTTTAATTTATCTAAATTACTAACCTGGCATAATATTTCAATTTTCACTTTGTCCGTATATTCTACATTTTCTATATGAAAATTTTCTTTAGCACATACATGTTGCAGCTTTCCAAGCAAATCATATTCAATTGTTATTTCCACCAAAATACCTTTTACCTTTTCAACCACCCCGCCCTCTTTAATAGCAAGCGAAGCACCTTTGGAATATGCTCTTGCAAGGCCTCCTGTCCCTAAGAGAATCCCTCCAAAATATCTTGTAACTACAATAGCCACATCTGTTATATCACTTTTTTTTAAAACCTCAAGCATTGGAATACCACCTGTGCCTTGAGGTTCTCCATCATCACTGTACCTTTGAACTTCTCTGTTTTCTCCAATTATATATGCATAAACATTATGCCTTGCTTGTTTATGTTTGCTCTTTACATCACTTATAAACTCCTTTGCCTCTTCTTCACTTTCAACTCTTTTCCCATGTCCAATAAAAATCGACTTTTTCTCTTTGAATTCAGCGATTGATTCATCTTTTATAGTAAAATAACTCATTTAATTTCTCCTATCGTTCCCTAAATGTACTATATTTAAATTAGAATTAGACATATTTTTATCTATAACTGCTCCATTAGCAATAAAAAACTTTGTGCTGAATCACTTATGTATTTTTTGTCTGTGGTCTCATATATGTATTTTATTTTTGCGATGGCTTTCTCACTTTTTATTTTACCTAGTGATTTTATAGCATAACTTATCACTTGTGGATTTTCATCCACAAGTGCTCTAAGCAATGCCCCTTCTGCTCGTATATCTCCCATCTTTCCCATAGCTGAAACGGCCATTCTGCGAACGTTTATGTATTTATGAACTGAAGCTTTAATCAAAATATTTACACAAGATTTCTCCTTTAATTCACCTATTATCCAAACTGCAGCCTCTTTGTCCTTAGGATGCATCTCTACATAATTTGTTTTTATGAGATCAGTCAATTTATTTTTATTATCCTCTCCAATTGAATTTAAGAAATAAATTTTATCCTCTTTTCCTGCTTTAACAATACTTTTAAAAAGTTCATCAGTATCATTGCTATGCACTAAAAATCTATATTTTATTTTACCATCTATAATATGTTTTTGAACAATGGCACTATCTAAATTTCTGATTTTACATATTGCTTCCATTGTTTTCCCCTCTAAAAACAAGAAATAGGATATTTCCTCATGAGAATATTTACCAATGTTTAACCAGTCAATGTCTACTAATCCCTTTTTCAAAAGCCTCTCTCCTTAGCGTGTAGCTATTTCTATTCACCACTTAATATCTCTGAAATGATCTTAATGCCCTCTTCTATTTTAGCTTTCTTTATCTCTGAGAAACTCAATCTAAAATAATTATTTCCCTCCTGAGCATTTTTATAAAATAAAATTCCTGGTGTTATAAGAACATTTTTAACTTTACATTTATAAAACAATTCCATTGAATTAATTTCCAAGTTGTCAGCTATCCTAAAATAAAAATGAATTCCTCCACCAGGAGTATAATAACTAACCTTACTAGCAAAATTCTTTTCCACACATTTTGTCATAAAGTTATATTTGTCTTTATAAACAGTATTGAGGCGATTTATATGTTCTTTCCAAAGATCTTTATTTATATATAAATCCAGAGCTCGTTGCATAAGGCTTGAAGTTGATATATCTGTATTAATTTTCGAATTTTGAATATGTTCTTTGTGTTTCTCTGGTGATATCATATATCCTAGCCTTATTCCGGGAAGAAATATCTTTGAAAAACTTTTTATGTAAATAACTCTATCATTTATGTCTAAACTCTTAAAACTTTTATATAGCTTATTATCATATATAAGTTCTGACAAATAATCATCTTCTACTATATAAAAATCATATAACGCTGCAAGTTCTAAGATTCTTAGTTTTTTCTCAAAACTATAGGTTGCCCCTGTAGGGTTTTGAAAATAACTCATGGCATAAAAACACTTTATTCTGTTTTTTTTAAGTATATCTTCAAATTGTGTTAAATCCACACCATCCTCTAACATATCGACTTCAAATATATTAGCCCTTCTCCATTTAAAAACTGTTAGAGCCCCACCATATGTTGGCCTTTCGACTATAACATTATCATGAATATTTATTATAGATTTTGACACTATATCAATGCCCTGTTGTGCACCCGAGATAATTAAAATATCTTCAGCACTTACCTTATTATTCCAAAAAAAAGTGCTTATGCTATTTCTGAGCCCTTCATATCCTAATGATTCCTTATATGCAAAGGCCTCTGTACCGTCCCTATCTAAAACCTCATTTAATACATCTTTAAATATCGTCACTGGGAAAAATTCGCTACTATTAATTTCTCCTGTAAAATCAACATATTTTTTAATATCCTGACCAGATATTTTTTTTAAAGTATTGGAATATTCTTTTTTAAACTTGATATTTACATCTCTTCTTTTAGCATATGTTCCGCTACCCATCTTTTGATATGCATAACCCTCAACTTCTAGTTTTTTATAAGCGCTGACTACAGTACCCTCATTAACCATCAGTAACTTTGATAATTTTCTTATTGATGGTAATTTCTCACCATCTTCAATATTGTTATTATCAACCATTTTTTGTATATGTTTTGCTATCTCAACATATTTAGGAATTTCACTGACAAATCCAAATTCATATTTAAACATACAGACACCTATTTCTTTCATATATATTAAAGATAATAAACATTTTGTTTGAATAAGATTTTGTCCTCATCTATCTTAAAATCTCTACTTTCCTTTTTAATAATGTCTCTTTCCCACAGTTTATTAAGAAGTTCTTCCATATCTATATTAAAATCCTTAAACAAATCCTCAGCCATAATTTGCTCAGCACTCAAAAAGCTATCCTTTTCTCTCATGTAGTTTAAAAGCAAGGCACAATTACTCTTTATACTTGAGTTTACACTGTCTTCCAAATATGTTATGGTTTCTTTAATTGTATCTACTGTTTTTGATTGAAAAAATAATTTATCAACGCAAACCTTGAAGCTGTCGTCTAGATTTAAAGCCATACTCATTACATCCTTGCTAATCATATACCCTGATGAATTAACAAATAACTTTGAATATTTTTCTATACATCTTATAGCTGTACTATAGGCAGTATATATACCCTCGCTTGATAGATATTTTTTACATACGCCAATATCCTTTAAAAGTTTTCCTAGAAAATACATTCCCCAACGTTCTCTATCTATATCAGGGAAAAATCTTCCTCCATCATACATTACTGTTATATCCATATCTTTTGAAAACAATAATTTTGAAGATGCGAAAATTCTATGTATATATCCTCCTTTAAGATTATCCGAATAAATTTGAATGAATTTTTCTTTACCCATAAGTTTAATATGTACTGGAACATCCTTCTCCTGCGCATATATGTCTCTTATTTTTTCAAAATTCTTATCTACAATCACAAAAAAATCTATATCAGACTCTTCCCACAAATCACCTGTTACCATACTTCCGAAAACCATAGCAGCTAATACAGATTCATCAGTCTTTATTCTATCTAGTACACTATTAAAAGCATTTTGATATTGCAAAATAGTTTTTGTCATTGTTTTCATTCCTCCAAATCTTCAATTTCCTTTTTTATCTACTCTTTTATTCCTTTATCGTTCATTATAGCACTACATTTTTAACTATTACAAATAAAATAAAGAGAATCAAGTTTAATATTAAATAAACTAGTTCTCTTTATCATTATGAAAATTCATTTACAATCATGCCTTGCAAACTTAAGCATATTATCAACTTTGCATCTTAATACCTTAATTATATCTCCAGAAATTTCGTCAACTTCTTGAGCTAAATCCAAAGCATCTTTTATTTTCGAACTACGTCCAAAATTTGTATTAGCTATGTTAACTGCAGTTATTGCATAACTACTTGAGGCAAATGATAAAACAGTTAGAGAATCTGTTAATGGTTTTACTTCATTTTCAAAATAAGCTCTTGCTTTAAAATCAAGTGGCAACCTATCTAATTCAAATTTCAAAACATTAATACTTGCAACCCTTTCTGCAAGTATTCTAACATCAAAATTATCACAAGTGCTAGCACCCAAAGATGTTCCAGTGGTTCCTGATGCACCATAAGAGTTAAAATATTGCTCTGGCAAGGCTCCACCCACATTAATATTCTTATACTGTTCTTTCATATCAGCTATAATTTTTTTTAAATAATTATTAGCTTCATTTTGTTGATTGCTTTGTTTATTTTGCCTATTGCCATTATCTGAGTTTGATTTTTCCTCTCCCATATTTACTCCTAATCGTTCGATAATGATATATACCTAATATTTAATTATATAATAACAACATAGGTTTTATTACACTTATAAAGTTACTTTTTTCATCGTAAAGTTTAAAAATAATATTTTATGCTACTCTAAAATATACTTTTGACTCTTATTGAAGACCTCATCGTCTCCTTGCACCTCCATTAGTGTACCTTCCTCGGTGTATTCTTCGAGATCTACCTTTGAACCTCTATGAAGATATGCCACCATTGATTGGTCAGTGTATGGAATAAGCACCTTGAATTTCTTAAGTGTATACGGAAGAGCTTTACATGTTTCTATCAATAACTGTTCTAAATTTGTACCTTCTTTAGCAGAAATTTCAATAGTTTTTAAGTCTTTATATTTTTCTTTAATTTTTAAAATATTTTCTTCTGTTGCTTTATCAATTTTATTTAGAACCAGTATCATAGGTTTATTAATTGCGCCGAGCTCTGTCAGAACTTCATCTACTGCAACTATTTGTAGCTCAGCATTGGGAGATGATGCATCTACAACATGGAGCAATAAATCAGCATAAACTACTTCTTCAAGAGTTGATTTAAATGCTTCAACTAAATCATGAGGAAGTTTTCTAATAAAACCTACTGTATCCGTTACTGCGGCTACTCTATTATCTGGCAATATAAGAGCCCTTGTTGTTACGTCAAGTGTTGCAAAAAGCATATCTGCTTCAAATACTTTTTCTTTTTCAGCTATAGTTTTTAATGCTGCTACATCACATAATGCATTTCTAAGTGTTGATTTACCAGAATTGGTATAACCAACTAAAGATACCTTTGATATGCTCTCACGACTACGTTTTTCTCTTTGCACACCTCTCGTAGTTCTTATTTTTTCTAACTCTTTATTTAGATCAAATACACTTTCTCTTATTCGCCTTTTATCTATTTCCAATTTTTTCTCACCGGGGCCTTTTGTTCCAATTCCTGCTCCTGTTCTTGAAAGCATTGTTCCAAGTCCTGATAACCGTGGTAATCTATATTTTAATTGAGCAAGTTCAACTTGAATTTTTGCTTCCCTAGTTCTTGCTCTTCTTGCGAAAATTTCAAGTATTAGTGTAGTTCTATCTATAACCTTGCATCCAAGAACTTCTTCCAAATTTCTAACCTGCGAACCTGACAATTCATCATCAAATATAACAATGTTAGCTCTTAACGCTTGCCTAAGGATTGCAATTTCTTCGGCTTTACCGCTACCTATATATAAGGCTGAATCTATTTTGTGTCTGTTTTGGAGCACTGTGTCTACGGTTTCTACATTACAGGCTCTCGCAAGTTCAGAAAGCTCTATTAAATCCTCTTCACTTTCTATCCCTACTAGAATAGCTCTCTCCGCATCATCTTCAACAATTTCATTTGTTTTCATTAATCTTTCAGTGAACTTGATTCTGTCTAAAATATTATATTCTATAACTTCATTTATATTTATTGGTCCTACCTCTTCTTCTATTAAAATACCATTATCAATAACACAAAGCCCTATGTTATATTTTAAGTTTTCCTTTTGCGGCGTAACTCCAATAGCCACTATACAATCTAGTTTTAATTTAACTAGCGCTGACATATCGAGGGCTGATAATCTAGAATTACCATTTGGATGAGTATGTATTATTTTAACCCCTGACAATCTACCTTCGCGTATATCAATTATCGGAAGTTCTACTGTACTACTATCACCGATCGCCATACTTATTATCTTACCTTTTCTATCTATTGCCGCGCTGACTTCCCTCTCTAAAATTTGTGTTACCTCAACTAGTATATCCACCAATTCTTCAGACAAAATACAATCTTTGGAAATTTTTATTTCGCATGCCTTTTCAAGTTTATTTATAATTGAATTTTTAACACTATCTATATTCCCATATATCATCATACATCACTCCATTCTATTAATATTTTAACAAGTATTCTTACTCTTATACTTGACAACATACATATAATTTTATACCATTGTATCGAACTTGTAAATATATATAGATGGAGGGATTACCATTGGAAAACAAAAAAAAGAATATTCTTATATCAAAAGAGCAAATTGATGAAAGAGTAAAGGAGCTTGGTGCTCAAATTTCAATAGACTATATAGGAAAGAAGTTATATATTCTCTCACTACTTCGAGGTAGCTTTATATATACTGCGGACCTAGTACGTCAAATCACTGTGCCTACAAAAATAGGTTTTATGACAACTTCAAGCTACGGCGATGGTGAAAAGTCTAGTGGCTCTATAAATGTTATAAATGATATTCCAGATAATATTGAAGGTTTTGATGTTTTAATAGTAGATGACATAGTTGATACTGGAATAACTATGGATTTTATTATATCGCGTGCTAAATCTCAAGGTGCAGCCAGTGTTAAATCTTGCGTTCTTTTAAATAAACTTGAAAGGCGTTCAATTAATATAACCCCTGATTATTGCTGCTTTGAAATTCCAGATTTATTTGTAGTTGGTTACGGATTAAATTATGGAGACTACTATAGAAATGTTCCTTACATATTTAATTGGGAAGAATAAACTTGTTGCGTTTTATACATATTTAAATAACTTAACTTGAAAATATCATTAAAACAACTAAAGTCATAAAAAAACAAAGTGCACATTAATCTACTTTGTTTTTTTATGACTTAATTAATTACTTCCACTATTCCCAAGTTTAAAACCAGTACCATTTAAATCTAATTGAACTGCAGTATTAGGTGTCTTTCCAACTATGATAGTCTCAGCAATCGGCACCTCATTAGATACCTCTATATCATTACTTTCTAAAGGGATGATTACTCGCAATGTAGTTTTGACTTTAACATAAATTTTATGCCTCGTCTGATTTATACCTGCACTTTCAAATTCGGAAGAATATTTAGTTTCTACATGCCCTATTGGTTGCATCCTTATAGTTACCTTTGGTCCATAGTAAGACAAAATATTATTTTTAGTTATATAACCTATTGGTACTTTAATACCCACCTCACCTAATTTTACTAGTTCCTTTTGGGCTTCAAGCGCCACATCACAGGCTATTTTATTCATTTTTAAAGTATCTGCTTTTAGCAATACAATATTCCCCTGCTCATCCTTATCCACCCTTATAACATCGTCATAGTTAAATTGATTTGAATATTCATTTATAATTGCTCTGTTAACAATTTCTGTAGCTTTTGCTCTCATCTCAGCATCCGCAACTGTCATAACTGTTGGCATTATAGTTTTATCAAAAATGTATGTGAATATTGTAAAACTCATCATAATTATGGCTATAATTATTAATATCCTAACTTTAATTTTATTTTTAATATCCATTACCTCCATTTAGATTTATATATTATTATATGTAACTCCTTTGCAGTAAAGAATTTAATTTTCATAGCAAAATTCAATCTTTTATATTAAATGAGATTTAAATAAATAATATAATTATATGGTATAATATTAAAAGCTAATTATAGTTAAATAACAAGATTTTATCAGGCAGTCTACATGTAACAATCGTAATCTGTTCTAGATAAACTCAAGGAGGTTACCTTATGGAAAATGATAAAACTACTCAAAAAAAGAAAAAAAGAACTGGTAAACATGTTTTTAAAAACGTTGTTTTTACTATTCTAATTATAGGTTTAATATCTAGTGTGGCTGTTGGAGGAGTAGTCTTAGGCATGATTAAAACAGCGCCTAGCTTAGATATCAATGAATTTTTAAAATTAGATGAGATAACAATATTATTAGATGATTCTGGGAATCCGATGGATGAATATGTGAATTCTCAAAGGAGAATTAATTTGCCTATAAGTGAAGTTCCAAAGACCCTTCAGGATGCTTTTATAAGTATTGAAGATAGTAGATTTGAAACTCACCCCGGAATAGACATAAAAAGGCTCGCAGGTTCTCTAATTAATGATATTAAAATTAAGATAAATGGGAGCAATGAAAGTCTTCAAGGTGCCTCTACTATAACTCAGCAACTAGTTAAATATAGAATATTTTTAGAAGATTCTATGGAAAACAGAACTTCAATAAAAAGAAAAGTTCAAGAAATGTCTTTATCCCTGCAAATAGAAAAAGTTTTGACCAAACCCCAAATTTTAGAAACTTATATGAATACAATTTTTTTAGGAGGTAATGCTCATGGCGTTGAAGCCGCCTCAAAACAATATTTTAGCAAATCTATAAAAGAATTGACTTTAAAACAAACCGCTTTTATTGCAAGTGCTGCGCAAAGTCCAAGTATTTCGTATAATATGGCGTCCAAGGCTTACAAAAATAACGAATCTTTTGATTCAAATAGAACCAAAGCCGTTCTTGATAATATGTATAAGTATGGTAAAATCAGTAAAAAACAATTTGACTTAGCTATGTCTGAAGATCTAAAGTTCAATTTTTTAAAAACTGATGCATCTATGAATTATGAGTACTTCTCAAGACCTGTAATCCTTCAGATTGCTCAAGATTTAATGAAAGAATATAATATTAGCAATAAAGAAGCTTACTCCATGTTAATGTACGATGGAGTGAAAATTTATACCACTATGAACAGAAATATTCAAGAATCATCACAAAAAATAATTGACGCTTCAGTTAAAGGTGACGTTCAAGCCGCATCAGTAGTAATGGATTATCACACAGGTGAAGTTAAATCTATTATAGGTGGACGTAGCGATAACGCTGTTATGTCTTACAATCGAGCTGCATCTGATGACTTTCTAAGGGCGCCTGGCTCAAGCATTAAGCCTTTAACCGTATATAGCCCAGCTATTGATTCAAAGATGGCTACAGCTTCAACAATTATTGAAGATTCACCTGTGCCAGATGCTATCGGATATAACCCTAAAAATTCGCCTGATGAATATAAAGGATATTTAACTTTAAGAGACTGCTTGAAATATTCAGTCAATGTTGCAGCAGTGAAAATTGAAAATATGATTGGTCTTAAAACCGGCGTTTCCTATGGTGAAAAGTTTGGATTGCAGCTAGATAACGCAGATAAAATTAGTTTTGCTGCAATGTCTCTTGGACAACTAGATGGTGGAGACATTGCGGGAACAAATCCACTTACTATGGCTGCAGCCTATGGTGTCTTTGGCAATAGTGGCAATCGCACTGCCCCAAGACTTTACACTAAAGTAGTTGATAGGACAGGTAAAGTACTCCTTGAAACAGAACCTGTAACCACACCTGTTTTATCTCCTCAAAGTGCATACATAATGTACGATTTATTAGGAGGCCCTGTAGGCCCAGGTGGAACTGGAACAAATGCAGTTTTTGGCGACATGCCTGTTCGCGGAAAAACTGGTACTTCTTCTGATTCAAAAAATTTATGGTTTGTAGGATTAACACCCTATTATTCTTCTGCAATTTGGATTGGAACCGACAAAAATGCTCCAGTTAAAGGCATAGGTAGTAATGGTGCTGCTTTAATATGGGGGAAAATAATGAAAGAGGCCCATACATCTCTTCCAGTTAAAAACTTAGAAATGCCTCCTGGTATAACACCTTACTCTGTATCAAAGGATTCAGGTGATACACCTACTGATTTAACTTATGCAGATCCAAGAGGTAATAGAGTCTACTCTGAATTATTTATTGATGGGACTCAACCTACTACTCTTGATAGCATTCATGTAACAGCTAAAGTTACAAAAGACCCAAATGGTAAATATGTTCTAGCATCAGAACTTACTCCACCTTTTAAAATCGAAACAAGGGTTTTTATAACAAGGAATTATGTTCCTAGTGTATATTTAAAAGACTCTGATTATGTGTTACCAACAGCTGTTGATACATTCTCAAAAAATATTGTGATTCCATCAATTATTACTCCACCAACTACAGAATCTACTGTTACTGATCCTAACGTTATTGATCCATCAGTTGTAGATCCAAGTACTAAAGATAAGGATCATAAAAAGAAGTAATAAAAAACTACTATCAAATATTTTGATAGTAGTTTTTTATTACCCTTTGGTTTTAGAATTAAATAACAATGCCATAATATATCCAAAAAAAATGGCAGCTGTAATACCACCTGCAGTACCCTTTATTCCCCCTGTAAAGGCTCCTATAAGACCTACTTCATCTACTTCCTTCATTACGCTTTTAGCTAATGTATATCCAAAACCTGTAAGAGGGATGCTCCCACCTGCTTTTCCATATTTAATCACAACATCATATATATTAAATGCACCCAGTATTACGCCGGTAGTAACAAACAAAACTAATATTCTGGCTGGAGTTAATTTTGTTGTATCCATAAGTATTTGACCTATTAAACAAATTATACCACCAACAATAAAGACCATAATATAACTACTCATTTACTCACCCCAAACTCTATGGCAACAGCATGTGCAATTCCGGGTATTGTTTCCCCTTGTAACGGTGAAGTTGAACTTAAAAGTGCACCTGTAGACACTAACAAAATTCTTTTAAATTTCCCCTTGAGCATATTTTTAAGCAGGTACCCTGTAGCAACCACTGCAGAGCAACCACAACCACTTCCGCCTGAATTAGTGCCTGGTTGTAACTTTGCGTCAAATATTTCTTCACCACAGTCAATATAATGACCTTTCATATCATATTTATATTCAAGAAGTAATTTCTCTGTAAATTCTCTTCCTATAACTCCTAAATCTCCAGTTGCTATAATATCATAATCCGATGGTCTTCTTCCAGTATCCATAAAATGTTGTTTAATGGTATCAACGGCAGCTGGTGCCATTGCAACTCCCATATTATTTACATCAGTTATTCCATAATCTTTAACTTTTCCAGTTGTAACATGAGTTACGTACGGGAAATTGCCATTTTTGCCTAGAACCATAGCTCCCGCGCCAGTAACCGTCCATTGCGCTGTTGGTGCCCTTTGACTTCCCATTTCTAATGGTAATCTAAATTGCCTCTCTGCTGATGAAAAATGTGATGAAGTTGCGGCTACAACATAGCTCGCAAACCCTCCCTCCATTATCATTGCTCCAACGCTTAATGATTCTGCCATAGTTGAACATGCTCCATAAAGTCCTATGAAAGGAATATTCAAATCTCTAGCAGCAAAACATGAAGAGGACAGTTGGTTTAATAAATCTCCTGCTAGCAAGTAATTAATATCTACTTCCTTTAATTTTGATTTTTTTATGCTTTCCGATATTGCTGTATACAAAAGACTACTCTCCGCTTTTTCAAAGCTATCAGCTCCATTAAGATCATCTTCTATGATCCTATCAAAATACGCTTTCAATGGTCCCTGACCTTCCTTTGGCCCAACTATATTATATGTACCAATAATTCTAGGTTTACTTTCGATTTCTACTGTTTGTAGTCCAATTCTTCTACCCATTTACCTCACCACCTTAAAAAATAGTATAAAATACCTATAATAACAGAAGAACCTATCCCATATACCAAAACAGGTCCTGCAATAGTAAACATTTTAGCAGCTACGCCAAAAATAAATCCCTCTTTTTTAAATTCCATTGCTGGTGAAACAATTGAATTAGCAAACCCAGTAATTGGTACAACCGAACCTGCTCCAGCAAAATCACCTAGCTTATCATATACTCCGATTCCAGTAAGTACAGCTCCTAGAAAGACCATCACTATAGAAACATAAGTTCCTAATTCATCCTTTGGAATATCCATTCCAGAAAAAATATCACTGATAAATTGTCCTATTACACATATTAATCCACCAACCCAAAAAGCATTAAAACAATGTAATATTAAATTTGGTTTAGGTATGTCATTTGAGTTAAGATTATCAAATTTTTTTCTTATAGTCTTTTCTTCTACTTTCATATAATGACCTCCTTATCATTGTCTAGAGTAGATGATAATTTCATTTTACTTATATATTATTTTATGAAAATAAATATCTAACTCATTATCCTAGTATTCGCAATAATACAATTTCTAGTCAAAAAAATAAGGCATAGTATAAATAAGTAATTTAAAAATAAATTTAAATTTATTTATTTGTACTATGTCTTATAACTTTTTCTTGCTAACTTAACTTTTCTTTCATTATTTTCAAAACTTTTTTTTCTATTCTAGATACTTGAACTTGACTAATTCCCATCATTTTTGCTACCTGAATTTGTGTATTATCCTTAAAATATCGGAGCATAATTATTTGTCTTGATTTTGCATCAAGTTTTCTAAGCGCTTCTTTAAGTGCAATTTTATCTAAGACTTGATTATCTTCTTCATATTTTTCACTCAATTTATCTATTAAAAGTACTGGGGCACCATCATCTTGGTGTATAGTATCAAAAAGATATAACATATTACTAGCAGATTCTAATGCATACACTATATCTTCTTTTTCTATATTAGAAAAAACTGATAGTTCATCTATCGTAGGATCTCTTCCCAATTTTTTAGTTAGAGTATCTTTATCGTAATGTAGTTGCCTCGCAGTAGTCTTAACACTCCTGCTAACTTTTATAATACCATCATCCCTGAGAAATCTTTTGATTTCTCCCATTATCATTGGTACGGCATACGTTGAAAATTTAACATTATACTTAGTATCAAAATTATTAATTGCTTTCACAAGTCCAATACATCCAATCTGGAATATATCATCGTACTCATATCCCCTATTAAGAAATTTTTTACTTATTGATGCAACGAGAGGCAAGTTCATCTCCACTAATGTATCTAATGCACCCGGCTCTCCATTTCTTGCCAATTGAATTAAATGCATATTATCCTCATAATTATAGTTGTTTTTTCTTACTATTTTTTGATCCATAATATTCCACCTAACTTAAAGGATTAAATATTTTTTTCATTATTATACTTGTTCCCCTACCTTTATCAGACT
>Ga0209123_1002462_pt1 | contig 15607 bp, 14 predicted proteins | sample BarGraIncu00431A_FD_184500 | JGI IMG/M metagenome (GOLD analysis project Ga0209123, IMG submission 184500) | Arctic peat soil microbial communities from Barrow, Alaska, USA - Barrow Graham LP Incubations 004-31A (SPAdes) (version 2) | ecosystem: Environmental > Terrestrial > Soil > Wetlands >...
TATATTCACTTTTTTATTACAAAAAACACATAACTTTCGTTATGTGTTTTTATATTTTTTATATGGTGGGAAGAGATGGATTCGAACCATCGTAAGCGACGCTAACAGATTTACAGTCTGCCTCCTTTAACCACTCGGACATCTTCCCAGAAATAAAAAATGGTGGGCCTTCACGGATTCGAACCGCGGACCAACCGGTTATGAGCCGGTTGCTCTAACCAACTGAGCTAAAGGCCCACGCGTTGTGGACATTAATATTATAACTAATTTTAACCTAAATGTCAACACTTTTGTAGAAAAAAATAAAAAAAAGTGCAAATTCTTTTTGCACTTTTTTTTATGTTAAATTCTTATGTAAATTATACGTTAAATCTGAATAGAACTATATCTCCATCTTTCATAACGTAATCTTTTCCTTCTAGTCTAACCAAACCTTTTTCTTTTGCTTTTATCATTGTTGTATTAGCTATTAAATCATCATATGATACAACTTCAGCTTTTATAAAGCCACGTTCAAAGTCTGTATGTATTTTACCAGCAGCTTGAGGAGCTTTTGTACCTATTGCAATAGTCCAAGCTCTAACTTCTTGTTTTCCAGCTGTAAGGAAAGACATAAGTCCAAGTAAAGAGTAACTAGCTTTTACTAATTTATCAAGTCCTGCTTCTTTTATATTGTATTCTTCCATAAGCATAAGTCTATCATCATCATCTAGTTCAGATAAATCTTCTTCAAATTTAGCACAAAGTGAAATAACTTGACTATTATCTAGTTTAGCAAATTCTTTTACAATGTTAACATATTTATCAGTTTCTATAGTAGGTAATTGACTTTCAGATACATTAGCAACATATATAAGTGGTTTACTAGTAAGTAAGAACGTTTCTTTTATTACTTCTTTATCTAAATCAGTCATATTCATACTTCTAACTGGTTTTAAATCAGATAGGGTAGCTAAGATATTCTTTAATATTTCCATTTCAACAACTGCTTTTTTGTCGCCAGTTCTAACTAATTTAATTAATCTTTCGATTCGAGTTTTAACTGTTTCAGTATCACTTAATATAAGTTCTAATGAAATCGTCTCAATATCATCTAATGGATCAATTTTACCTTCTACATGTATTATTTTCTCATCTTCAAAACATCTAACTATATGAACTATAGCATCAGTTTCACGTATATGAGATAAAAACTTATTACCAAGACCTTCACCTTGGGAAGCTCCTTTAACTAAACCTGCAATATCTACAAATTCAACTGTAGCAAATGTAGTTTTATATGCTTCATTCATCTTTGATAAAACATCAACTCTTGTATCTGGCACTGTTACTATACCTATATTTGGCTCTATTGTACAAAATGGGTAATTAGCGCTTTCTGCTCCAGCTTTTGTTATTGCATTAAAAAGCGTACTTTTACCTACATTTGGAAGTCCAACTATTCCTAATTTCAAATTAAACACATCCTTTATTTTTCATATAATTATATATTAAAAACTGTTGTTTGTCAAGCAAAATCAAGTATTTTATATCTTGTGTTAAAAATATATATCAATGCATATTATTTAAGAGGGAGGTAGTAAATAATGAAAATAGAAGAACAACTGCTAACAATAAATCCTATGTCAAGACCTGGCATTAAATTAAATTCGGTAGATAAAATAGTAGTACACTATGTAAATAATCCTGGTTCAACCGCAATTGCAAATAGAAACTATTTTGAAAGTTTAAAAGATCAAAAAGTTATATCTGCATCAGCACATTATATAATAGGGCTGAATGGAGATATAATTAGAATGATACCAGAAGATGAGGTTGCATATCATAGTGGTGATAAGCAAGTCAATAGAATTAGTATTGGAATAGAAAATACACATCCAGACAGTACTGGAAAGTTTACAGTTGCTACATATAATTCTTTAGTTAAATTATTAGCTGATATATCTATTAGACATCATCTAAATCCATTCACAGATATTATAAGGCACTACGATGTTACAGGTAGTATTTGTCCTAAGTATTATGTTAAACATCCTTCAAAATTTGAACAATTAAAAAAGGATGTATATAATAAAATGCTTAGTAAATGAGTGTCAAAATACAACATAAAATGTCGTATTATAGGATAAACGTTGACATAACATGATATTTGTGATATAATTAAAACCGTGTTAAAAATATCTAATCATATTTTAGAATTAAAGTATGAAAAATAATTAATTAAGAAAAAAGGGGAGTTTCAAATGATGAATGAAAAAAACATGTACCGGACTGAGCAAGTAAAATCTAGTTTAATTGGATTACATGCAATTTTAACTAGTGGTGGCCACAAGATTGCAAATATTGCAATGGTTTCTGATGTAGAGGTTATTAAAAACAATAATGATTTGATTCTGCAAATAACGGGTAATACCAAAAAAGTTGTGGATGGAATTTTCATTAAAGTTGAAGGAGTACTTTACAAATTATCTTTTAAAATCATTTCAAGTAAAATTTCTAAAGGTGCTTTAGAATCATACATGCTACATCACAATAATCTGATAAATTACAAGTACGACTTGTTTGAGTTTGCTAGATTTAGTGGTAAGGTTAAACAAGCAAGATTGTCAACCACCGGAGGAGTTTTTCTAGATTGGTATAGCGATGGAAGAGTGACTAATCACGAAATTTTAACTTATGATGGAATTTGGATTAGTGGAAAGTATATCAGAGTTCTTAAAACTGTACCGCCAAGTTTGGAATTTAATATATCTGAGGTGTTATTTGAACACTTCAATGATTCACAATTATTTACGACAATTGGATGTTACAGGGTTTATGTTCCAGGAACAGATTTAAAGTCAAATGATAGTTATTATGATGAATATATAACTATCAATGGAATTGTTATTCCTGAAGTGAAATCATATAAATCTATTAGCAATGATCAGATTATTGCTATAGATCAAGATGATAATGAATTTGTTATCTATTGTGGTAAAAAGAATGTTTCAGAAAATATAGCTTAAAGTAAAAAAACGCATAAAATTATGCGTTTTTTTGTTATTCTTTTTTCTACTATTTTTTCTTTGTTTTTATAGTTCAATCATATTGCTAAGATCTGTTATATTTCCTGCACCAATTGTAAGTACTATATCACCTGGTTTTAAAATTTCTTTTAAATGTTTTACAATATCATTAAAATCAGATATATGTATTGCATCTACGTTATTTTTTTTGATTAGTTTAACTAAATCTTCAGATGAAACAGATCCATCATCAATTTCTCTTGCAGCATATATATCAGTAATTATACAAATATCACAATCAAAGAAAGAAGTAGAAAAGTCATCTAGTAATTCTTTAGTTCTAGTATATGTATGTGGTTGAAATACAGCTATTACCCTTGATTTGTTTTTTTGTTTTGCGGCAGCAAGTGTTGCTTTTATCTCAGTAGGGTGATGAGCATAATCATCATAAATTAATATATTACCTTCTAATTCTTTTTTTAATTCAAATCTTCTTTTAGCTCCACAAAATTCATTTAAACTTTTTTGCATTACTGTAAAATCTATACCATGTGCATAAGCTGCAGTAATAGAAGCTAAAGCATCATAAACATTATGAATTCCTGGTACAGTTAAATAAAATGAATAAACAATTTTTGTTTTTGGGCAAGTAACATCAAATGAATAAAACCCTTTTACATTACAAAATATATTTTTAGCATAAATTGTTGAAGTTGGATCACTTAAAGAAAAAGTATATGTATTAATCTTCTTTACATCTAGTTCATCTGATATATCGGATAGAACGTCTATAGAATTTGAATCATCTTTATTTATAACTAATATACCATCTTCAGGTAGCATTAGTATGAATTTTTTAAATGATTTTTTTATATCATCAATACCAGAGAAATAATCTAAATGATCTTCATCAATATTTAAAATAACTGCTGTTTGATGAGGGAAATTTAAAAAGCTATCTACGTATTCACATGATTCAAGTATAAAGTAATCTGAATTACCTATTAGATAATTTAAATCATTTAATTTCTTGAATTTACCACCAACTTGAACATTAGGTTCAAGACCTGCATCTATAAATATAGCGGCAGTCATTGAGGTAGTAGTTGTTTTTCCATGTGTTCCAGAAATACATATTGTTTTGTTATATGCCTCTAGTAGCATTCCTAAAAATACAGCTCGCTCAAATGTTGGAATATTTAGAGATTTGGCTCTAACAAATTCCACATCATGTTGATTTATGGCAGATGTATATACTACTGCATCTGAATTTTTAACAAGTTCAGCATTTGAACCGATGAAAACAGGAATATCCTTTTCTCTTAATATTTTTATCATATCTGAATCATTTTTATCTGAACCAGTTACAGTATATCCAGCATCATGTAGCACTAGCGCAATAGCGCTCATACTAACTCCACCTATACCAATCATATGAATCTTTTTTATACTATTCAACCCTATATTCTTTGATTTTATGTTGAAATTTGAATTATCTAACACGTTACCACATCCTTATATTATCTATTAATATTTTACTATAATTATACAAAATAAAATACAATTAGTCAAATGTTTTGAAGATTTTAGTATATTTTAATGTCTTTTTTTGTTTAAAAAAGGGTAAAGTACCAAAAAAACTTGAAATACGCTATAGAATAGTATATAATATGAGAAAATTGGGGGAAGGCAAATGTTAATAGAAAAAGTAATAACAGTAGTAATAATAGTAGTATTAAATTTTTTCTTGATCCATAAATTTGTAAAAAGATACGTTCCAGAAAATGTATTTATTGAAGCATTATCATCATTTGCTTTTGGTTCATATTTAGTTTTCACGATTTATGAGGTATATATACCTGAACTTATCCAAATATTTCTTATTATATCTATGTTTTTCATACCACTCATTTTTGTTGTATTACAGTATAATAATATTATATTAACAAGAAAAATATTATATTACAAAATGAAATGGAATATGTATTTACAAGATTATGAAAGAGCTAAAAAATTAATATATAAACTTATAGAACAAACAGGAAGAAGCGCACAGTATTACAATTATTTAGGTATTTGCTATAAGCATTTAAATGATTTTGTAAACTCTAGAGATTCATTTGCATTAGCAGTTGAACTTGACAAAACAGATTATTTATCATATTATGAATTAGCATGTATATTAGATGAAACAAATAAAAAAGAAACAGCAATAATTATGTTTAATAACGCATTAAGAATAAAACCAGATTTTTATGACGCTGCAGAAAGTTTAGGAATATGTTATACGTCACAAGCAAGATATGAAGAGGCACTACGAATATATAAAAATGCATTAGAATATCATTCACATTCTTTTGAATTATACTATAATATTGCAATGGTTAAACTTGAAATTGGTGAATATGATGATGCAGAGAAAAACTTCGAAAAGGCTGCTGATTTAAAACCTAAACTATATAGTGCATATTATAATATAGGAATAATTAATTATTTAAAAGGCGATTATGTAAAAGCAACACAGTTTTTTAAACTTGCACGTTCATCAACAATGTATGGTGGTAGAGCATATTATAAACTTGCAACAGTATATGCAGCTACAAACGAATACGAAAAAGCAATGAGTTGTTTAGATTATGCAATACAAATAGAACCTAAATATTTAAAGGATGCTAAAGAAGAACTTGTTTTTGAAAATATTCAAGATAGAATATTAGAATATGAAAAAGGTTTAATTGAATTAGAAAAGAAAAGTAGAGATAAAAATGATTATATGAAAGAACTAGAAATAGCGTCTAAAAAGAAATCATTACTTGAAAGTAAAATAGCTGAAGATATTGAAAGAGAAAAATTAACTGAAAAATAATTCAAAACTATTGATTTTTCATAAAAGATGTGTTAATATATTATTATATCTTTTATTTATGTCGAAATGGTGGAATTGGCAGACGCGTCAGACTCAAAATCTGATGGTAGCAATATCATGTGGGTTCAAGTCCCAAATAAGTTGAAATATCAACGTTTATAAGCATTTTAACAAATATATAGAAATAAATATACACGTCAGATTATATTATGAAAAATTCATAATCTTGCGTGCTTTTTTTATGCATAATTTTAATAGAGAAAAGGGGTAAAATTTGATAAGTTTGAAAGTTGAAAGTGATATTTCTATTAAAGATGCATTTGAAAACTTTATAAATAATCGTATTGTAAAAAATCTTAGACCAGCTTCAATAGAATATTATATTGACTAAACAATCCCTATTGTAATGAACCTAAAAATAGTAATAGTTTACTTATAAAAAAACTTGTTGAATATGTTAAACACGTTATTAATAATATTTGTATAAAATTTTTCTTCATTGTAACCTCCTTTAAAAGAATTAACAAAAATATTGTAATATTATACATACACATATATATAAATTCAAGTAAAACACTGAAATTTTTGTCTAGATACGTTGAATATATTGAAATTATATAATTATAGTTTTTTATTCTCTTTAATAATATTTTGATATCTATAATTTTATGAAATTCTTTAGATATCCTTCTGTGATTTTCGTTATATCACCTCATCTTAAGCTATTATATTTTGATATTTAAAAAAGTCATGTATATTTCTGTCGAAAATTATCTAATTTTGTCTGAAATACAATGAAATTGTAAAACTATGTTATAATTTTAAAGTTATTTTATATATTTAACTCAATAATTAATTATTATGAGGAGATGTGTGTTATGAATTTAATAAGAGCACCTTAATTTAATTTTATTTATGCTGAACAGAACACTATTTAAATAAAAAATATTTGGAGGGTTTATTATGAATTTAATAATAAAAAAGAAAAAAATATGGACTATGTTGTTAGTTATGTTTATATTTTCATGCATATTTACCGTACCAGCAAGTGCAGCAACAACACCACGGTTTGCAAATGGATATTATTTAGCAGAAGGTGTAGGGCATCTTGATTATTATATTACTCCTAATGCTGTACCTTATACCAATTTGATAAATAATGCTGCAAATAATTGGGTATATACAGGCTTTGGTGCTAATCCAATATATATGTATCGGACATATAATTTCAATGCCTCGAATATGGATATTTATGATGGTGATTATTACCAAGTTGAAATGGATGCGTGGGCGACAGACGCTAAGACTATTCATGTTGATGTTAGAACTACTGGACATATAGTTGTTTGGCCTACGACATCTATGTGGGATTATGGTAGAATTTATTTAAATAAAACTAGGATGGATGTGATATATAGTGATACAGTAAAACAAGGCATTATATCACATGAGATGGGACATGTCATGGCTTTAGCACATAACATTACTACAACTGACAGTGTAATGTTCCCTTATACTGATATGAGAACAAGATGCACAGTTGGTAAAGTAGATAACGATGGTATAAATGCTATATATTAATAGGGGGGTATTATAATGAAAAAAATGATATGTTTTTTAGGAATTTCATTTATTGTACTATCTATAGTACTATCTCATAAAATGCCTACGCAGCATAAGGATGTAAGTCGCGCATCTGAAAGTAATTGCATTGTGTTTTCAGTATCATCTTCCCACTCATATGATATTACTGATATAAATAAATTATATAAAAATGTAGATTTAGTTTTAATAGGTACTGTTAGTGAAAAACTTCAAGCACAAAAAAAGGAAACGCAAATTAGTGCATATACACCTGGTAAATTAAAGGTAGATACATTAATTAAAGGTGATTTATCCGGAAAAGCAGTAAACTTTTTAGTTGAAGGAGGAACTATAACATTAAGTGAGTATGAAAAATCTATTATAAATGTTTTTCCTGAGGCTGTAAAAAAAGAACAATTAGATATTCTAGATAAAAAGACAAAAGATAATACTTATATTAAGTATGTTCCTGAGTTTTCAATCGATTTTGATAAAAATCAGAGGTATGTAATGTTTTTAAATAAAATAGGAGATACTGATGAATATGCTGTTGTAAGTTATGCGGGTCTGATACCAATAGATAATTCTAAAAAAATATTAAGTCTGAGCGATATATTATCTTTGCCTAAAATTGAAAAATAAATCAAGAGTAGAGAAAGTAATGAGCAATCTAAGAAATTAGTTTGTTTATTACTTTTCTTTCTTTTAAAAGTTAAATATGATATAATTATATTAAATCATGCAACAAAAAAGAAAGAAAGAACATCTATATATGTATGAGAGGAGATTTATTCATGAACGAAATAATAAAACAGGCTAAAAAACGGAAATAAAGAAGCTTTTACTGAAATAATAAGAAATACTGAAAAAAAGCTATATGCAATTGCAAGGTCTAGACTGATATTGGAAGATGACATTAAAGATGCTCTACAAGAAACATATTTGCAAGTTTATAAAAATTTATATCAGTTAAAAAACATTGATAAATTCAACAGCTGGATAACTAGTATATTAATTAATACCTGCAACTTAATATTAAGAAAAAAGGGGATTTTTAATTTATCATATGAGGAAATAAATGCAGATAATTTTATTGAAACAGATGATGATTTTATAGAAGTAGATTCTAATATTGATTTTTTTGAAATATTAGAATCTCTAGATTGTGGTGATAAAACTTTATTAACAATGTATTATAGTAATGAATATACGAGTAAAGAAATGAGTGAGGTTCTGAATATTAATGAAAGTACAATAAGAAGTAGAATTAATAGGGCAAAGCAAAAAATAAAACAAAATTTTAATAGGGAGGATAAATATGAAAGTTATAATTAATAAAATTTTAAAAGAAAAATATAACAATATTACTGTTTCAAGTAATATTACTAATGATATATTGAATAAAATAGAGAATGAGGGTAAAATAAAAACAAATAAATTGATAAATTTAAAAATGGTTGCTTCTTTTTCTATGTTAATTTTAATTATTGGGTCATTATATATAACAAATTTGATACTAAACAATAAAAATACTATATATAATAATATAATTGCAAATAATATTACAGAAAACAACAATAATAGCAAAGACAATATTGCAGTTGAAGAATATGCAAATGTGAAACCTTATAAAGTTATTGCATTTAGTTCTTCTAAATCTTATGATGTTACTGACGTGAAAAAACTTTATAAAAATGTAGATTTAATAGTTACAGGCAAAGTTATTGAAAAAAAAGCTGCGGAAATAAGTGAAATAATACCTACTATACATACACCAGGAACATTAACCGTATTTAATGTTATAAAAGGTAGTATAATTAGTAATAATATTAATTTTATAGTGTTAGGAGGTAAAATTTCTTTAGAAGATTATGAAAATACTATGAAAAATATTTATCCTGATACTTTAGATAAAGAAGAAATTTCTAAGCTAGATACTGATTTTAAACAACAAAATTACATATTATGTAAAGATGAGTATTCTAATGATTTCTATAATAAACAAGAATATGTAATGTTTTTAAATAAAATAGGAGATACTGATGAATATGCTGTTGTAAGCTATGCTGGTATGATACCAATAGCAAATTCATCTGAAATAAAGTCAATTGAACAAGTATTCGCTTTAGAAAAAGTTAAGAAGGATTAAATAAAACATTTAAATTAGTTTTACAGTCTAGATATGTCAAAATACTTTACATTATATAATATATATGTTGAAGTACTACAAGGTATTCAAATTAAGAGTAGATTGGGGTATACTCTTTTTTATATTATAGAAATTGTCGTTTTTTGTAATTTATAAGATTATAGAGGAAGTTCAACAAAATAGATTTAATAGATTTAATAAATTTAATATAAAATTATCAAAATTTAAAAAAATGATTGAATTTTAAATTTTATAGTGTATAATATATATGTATTAATCTTATGTGGTAAACATATAATAATCTGACGTGGTTAAAATAAAGGTTAGGCTAAGATGTACGTATTTATGTCGAAATGGTGGAATTGGCAGACGCGTCAGACTCAAAATCTGATGGTAGCAATATCGTGTGGGTTCAAGTCCCACTTTCGGCACCAAGATTAAAGTTTTAATTAAAATAGGTTATAAAATGCAAATTGTTTATACAAAACGATTTGCATTTTTTTAAAATAACAAAATAAATATTTCATAATAATAATACAATAATTTCATGATAACAACACAATTACATTATATAATATCTGAAATATAAGGAGCTGATATTAAATGAAAAAACAAATATATGCATTTGGTACTATTATATCAATAGACTTTGCTTGTGAAAATGAAATTAAAGTAATGGATGAAATAGTAGAAAATATAAACAGATTAGATGATGAAATGTCAATATACAAAGAGTATAGTAATATATCAAATATAAATAAAAACGCTGGAAAAGAAGAAGTTAACGTTACACAAAATGTTATGAATGTAATTAAAAAATCAATTGAATACTCTGAAATAACAAATGGTGAGTTAGATATTACAAGTAAGCCAGTTATAGATATTGTGAAGTCTGGAATTTTAAATATTGATGATATGAATAAAAAAAGAAAATTAATAAATTATAAAAATATATTAATAAATGAACAAAATAGTACTATAAAATTAAAAGATGAAGGAATGGGAATCGATTTAGGTTCAATGGTTAAAGGATATGCTACCGATATAATTGTAGATATTCTAAATAAAAATAATATTTCAAATGCTTTAATTGATTTAGGCGGTAACATATATGTAAAAGGACTTAACAAAGATAATATTAAATGGATTGTTGGAATACAAGATCCTTTTGATGTTAGATATAGCAGTGTAGGAGTTTTAAGTTTAAGTAATAAATCTATAGTTACTTCTGGTAATTATGAAAGAGCAAATCATATAATTTCTCCAAAAACTGGATTACCAATTAACGATGAAATAGTTAGTATTAGTATAATATCAGATCAATCTATTGACGGAGAAGGATTATCAACAGGATGCTATGTTATGGGATTAGAAAAAGGAATTAAATTAATTGAATCAATTGATGGTATAGATGGTATATTTATAACAAAAGATAGAAAAGTATATTGCACTAGTGAAATAGAAGGAAAATTTTTAATATTAAATGATGAATATAGAATAATAAAATTATAGTAAGGTGGAATAATGAAGAAAATAACTAAAACAACAAAAATGAAAATATATAGGACGATAATTCAAATACTATTTTTGATATTTTTACCTGGATTAATTACGTTAGCGTTTTCACAAGTTAAAGAATTATATTCAGATATTGTTAAAGGTACATATAATTTGATAATACCTAATTGTATTGTACTAATAATACTATCTTTTTTAACAATAATAACAGGAAGAATATTTTGTGGATGGATGTGTATTTTTGGAAGTTTAAATGATTGGATATATCTAATATCAAATAAGGTCTTTAAAATAAAATACAAAATAAATAAATCAGTTGATAAATATTTAAAATTTTTAAAATATCTAATATTGGCAGCAATAGTTGTATTTGTTTGGAATGGCATTGTAAATTTACCAACTGGTAGCAGTCCTTGGGATGCATATAGTCAATTATTTGATTTAAACTATATGTTAAAAGAGTATTTATTAGGTACCTTTATTCTAGTACTAATAATTATAGGAGCTATGTTCGTAGAAAGATTTTTTTGCAGATATTTATGTCCTTTAGGAGCTATATTTGCTATTCTATCTAAATTGAAAATATATAAAGTACATAAAGAAACTTCTGTGTGCGGTAAGTGTACAGCATGTAGTTTGAAATGTTCTATGGGTATAGATTTAAATAAAGTTGAAGTGGTAAATAGTGGTGAGTGTATACAATGTTTTAATTGTGTTAATATATGTCCTAAAAACAATGCAAGAATTAAGGTTTTTGGTGAAGAAGTAAATGAAGCGGCTCTTGCTACAATTGCAATAACAACTGCTGTAGGAGTGTATTCATTGTCGAATACAATTATTCAAAAAAATATTGAAACTCCAATTAATACAAATATTGTACAACAAGAAAATACTGTAACACAAAATACAACAAGTGGAACATCAACACAAAATCAATCAACTACTAATATGAATTCAGGTAATATGATGTCGAGTAATAAGATGAATCAAATATACAAAGATGGGACATACACAGGAACTGGAAGAGGATATAGACCAGGGGTTAATGTTAGTGTAACAATTAAAAATGATAAAATTACTAGTGTTGTATTAGTATCTTCATCTGAAACGCCTGGATATTATGAAAGAGCAGCAAAAACAGTTCCTACTGAAATAGTAGCTTCTCAATCAACAAAGGTTGATGTAGTATCAGGAGCAACAAGAACAAGTGAAGGAATTATATCAGCGGTTGACAGTGCTTTAATAAAAGCTAAGATATAAATTTAAGTATAAAAAAGAGGCTTACTAATTAGTAAGTCTCAATTTTTATTAGTTACATTTAAGTATGTCTAATATTTTATTAGGATTATCTGATGAATCAATTGTTATAAGCAAACCTTTACTTTTGTAATAGTCAAGAATAGGCTGTGATTTCATTTTATATAAATCTATTCTTGTTTTTAAAGTTTCTTTAGTATCATCTGAACGTGTTATAAGGTCACCATGGCAGTTATCACAAATGTTTTTAGTTTTTGATGGCATATCCAAACCATAGATATTCCCACATTTTATACATTGTTTTCTCTCTAAAACTCTTCTGAAAACAAGTTCATCTGGAACTGTTAATTCTATAGTAGCTGATAATTTTTTACCAAGCTTTTCTAATATATCATCTAATAGATAAGCTTGTTTTAAATTTCTTGGATATCCATCTATTACACATCCGTTTGAACAATCTGACTCTGATATTCTGTTATATAGTAAAGTAGTTATTATTTCATCAGGTATTAGTAATCCTTGATCTAATCTTTTTTGTATATCTGGATCAATTTTACTTACTTTTCTCAAAATGTCACCTGTTGAAATATGTGGTATGTGTAATTCCTGACATAAAATTTTTGAAATAGTACCTTTTCCTGTAGCTGGACCTCCTAAAACTGCGTAAAACATATAAAAAATCCTCCTTATCATAATTATGATTTAATTGTTTAATTAATCAGATAGATATTATATCACGCATTATATACTTTTTCAATGTATTTGTGTTTAAATCGTACTTAATATAAAACATTGATAATAATAGCTAAGTACCGTATGTCAAATTTCTTCTCTATTTATGGCGTAAATTATTTAGTTGTAAATAAGACAGATTTTGACTTTGTCATCAAATTCAGTTTTGAAATATTTACATTTTTTCATTTATATACCACCTTTCAAATAGCATTCTACTATACATTTATACATATTTTTGTCAAATCTTGTCGAAAATATAAAATATTTAATATTTTTATACCATAAGAGAAAAAACTCAACTATTGACAATCGACTGTTTTTATATTATAATATAAGTATAGTTATTCATAAATAAATTAGGTAATATAATATTTATGGTAATAAAAAATATGCGGGCTTAGTTTAGTGGTAGAATAAAAGGCTTCCGATCTTTCGAAGTGGGTTCGATTCCCACAGCCCGCTCCAATTTAAAGGGTAATTAAACCCTTGATTTTTTTTATATGAGAAGAAGCTGTAAACAACGATAAATGTTTTAAAACAATAAAAATACCCAAGAAAAACGAGTTAATAGAAGATAATAAATGATATAGATGATTTAACAAATAAATTACGAAAATATTTAAATAAGTATAAAGTTAAAGACAAATAAATAGAAATCTGATAAATATTTATAAATTAATTTATAAAAAATGTTGGTAGTTTTAGTAGAAACTTGCTTTATTAAAAAAATAATATATAATTAAATAAATAGATAAAGATAAAAGGTTTAATGCCTGTTGGAAGATTGCTCCAATTTTAAAATATTTGCCATAAAGAGAAAAGGTGGAAATATAATGAAAAAAATATATTTGGTACATTGCTGGGGAGGTACTGTTAATGATGGTTGGTATCCTTGGTTAAAAAAAGAATTAGATAAATATAACGTTGAAGTTATTATGGAAAACATGCCGAATACAGAAAAACCTATAATAAAAGAATGGATTTCTAAATTGGATAGAGTCGTTGATATTTTGAATGAAGATATATTTTTTATAGGTCATAGTATTGGATGTCAAACAATAATGAGATTTTTAGAAACTAAAGAAACCACTAAAATAGGTGGTATTCTGTTTGTTGCTCCTTGGTTAGATTTGTTGCCAAATGAAATGGATGAAGAAAGTAATAAAATTGCATATGAATGGATAAATACATCAATTAATTTTGATAAGATTAGACAGTTTACTAATAACATAATAGCAATTTTTTCAAATGATGATTATTTTGTATCTGTTGAGAACGAGTTACAATTTAAAAATAAATTAGATGCAAAAACAATTATGTTAGAAAACAAAGGGCATATAAGTCAAGATGATAATATATTTGAAGAACAAACTATTTTAAACCAAAGTAGATTAATGATAGAAAATATAATTAAATAAAATAATAAATAGGCAAAAACAAAAAAGGTTTAACGCCTATTGGAAGATTGCTCCAATTTAAAGGGTAATCAAACCCTTAATTTTTATGAAATGATATATGATTAATAGAGGTGATTATAATGAATAATGATAGTATTTATGATGATGAGCAAATATTTGATGAGTATATAAAATATAGACACGATGAAAATAGTCCGCACAGTGTTGAGGTAAAGCCAGCTATTATTGATTTGGTTGGAAGTACCGAAGGTAAAAAAGTCTTAGATGTTGGTTGTGGGACTGGAGATTTAGTTTATTACTTTTCTCAAAGTGGTGCTAAAAGAGTGGTAGGGATAGATATAGCTAGAAGAGCTATTGATTATGCAAACAGACATAATAAAAATGAAAATGTAGAATATAAAGAGATGAATATTTATGATTTGGATAAATTGAATGACAAATTTGATATCGTGATTAGTGATATTGTATTCAACTATATTAGTGATTTTAAAATTGCTATGAAAAATATATATGATTTATTAGATAAAAAAGGGATTGTTGTTTTTTCTCAACTCCATCCATTTTCGACAGCACCATTAAATGGTAGATTGTGGTCAAAGAACGAAGAAGGACATGAATACTATCATCTATCAGATTATGGTATAAGCGGTTTTAGAGAAACTAATTATTTTGGTGGAAAATTAGAAATGTTTCATCGTACCTTTGCTGAAATCATTAACACTATAACCGAAACTGGGTTTGAAATAGTTCAATTGATTGAACCAACACCGTCAGAGGAAATAATTAAAAAATTTCCTGATCGAATCAGAGAGATACATAAGCCATCATTTTTAATAATGAAACTAATGAAAAAATGATGATAAAAAAGTTTAATGCCTGTTTGAAGATATATCCAATTAAATATTAACCATCTTACTTAAATAGTAAGGTGGTTAATATTTTGTTTTAACTTCTTGAACAGCCCGTGATAACAACCACTGGCTATGCCAGTGAGAAAAGAAAAGCTTTTAGCTATAATGGATGACAATAAAATCCCCCTGTGATATAATAATGACATTCCGACAACGTCATA
>Ga0209123_1002464_pt1 | contig 15598 bp, 13 predicted proteins | sample BarGraIncu00431A_FD_184500 | JGI IMG/M metagenome (GOLD analysis project Ga0209123, IMG submission 184500) | Arctic peat soil microbial communities from Barrow, Alaska, USA - Barrow Graham LP Incubations 004-31A (SPAdes) (version 2) | ecosystem: Environmental > Terrestrial > Soil > Wetlands >...
GCATTGTACATATATTAATCGCGCAGGAGAAATAACTGCCGGAAAATCTCGTGATGAGCTGTTGGGCAAGAAAATCACTGATCTCACTGATGTAATAATTTTGAATGATACCGCCTTAAAACACTATAATGAAGTAATGGGCGAAAAGAGGGTGGCTAATTTTGAAATCCTCGCAGACTCTTTAGGTAATAAATGGTTAGAAGTCAGTGCTTATCCAACAGAAACTGGGATGACATGCTATTTCAGGGATATTACCAGCCGTAAGAAAGCCGAAATTGAAATTGCTAGATTAGATCGGCTCAACCTTGTGGGACAATTGGCTGCCGGAATTGGACATGAAATAAGGAACCCCATGACTACGGTGCGTGGTTATCTCCAACTTTTAGGAGCAAAACCTGAATATGAAGCTAAGAAGTCAACCTTCGATCTGATGATTTCGGAGATTGATCGAGCAAACTCGATTATTTCAGAATTTCTCTCCTTGGCTCAGACAAAACAATCGGCACTGGAATCCCAAAACCTTAATGACATTCTCAATCATTTATATCCTCTTTTAGAAGCAGATACGTTTACCCAAAATAAGCAAATCAATTTCATCACTGAGGATATCCCCAATCTTGAACTAAATGCAAAAGAAATCTCCCAACTGATTCTCAATTTAACCCGAAATGGACTTGAAGCAATGAAAGAAAGAGGTTCGCTAACCCTTAAAAGTTATTTAGAAGACAATAATGTAGTGCTCGAAATTGCGGATGAGGGGGATGGTATTCTACCAGAAGATATTAGTAAGGTAGGTACACCATTTTTTACGACTAAAGAAAGTGGGACGGGGTTAGGTCTGGCAACCTGCTTTAAAATTGCAGAATCTCATAACGCCAAGATTCATATTGATTCTAGTACTAGTGGGACAACATTCTTCATATTATTTCCTATTCCCGAAATGGAGCAGGAAGAAAGTGAAATGATCTCCTAATATCGATGATTGGTTGATAGAAATATTTTAAGTTATCCGTAGCCTCCGTCGGCGTGGTGTCTTGGGATAATAGGGCGCTTTCAAATATACCAATTGGGTGTTAGATCTGAGCGACAGGGCAGGTTGGTGTTACTTCGTTGTGTGCGCGTTGTTTTTGGGCTCGGAATTTTTTGTGCAAATATTTAATGCGTTGGTTGAGAAGTTCTCACATCTCACACCAGCGTATTTTGTTTTCGAGTTGAAGAGGGGGATGAGGGTTGAGGAGATAGTTAACTGTGGGTCGGAAGGGGTATGGTGTGGGCGCTGTGTGTTTTATGAATTTTGGTCTGATAACCAATATTATGTTTAATCTCCAATAGCTACATAATGGATTTCGGGTAACCGATCTATATAGAGAGCATAATAATAAAAATAATTTCATGGAGGTTATTATGGACCGTCCTGGCACTAATTCTACTATTCGCCGTTACAGAGCGTATGTTAGTACGCTTGGCACAACCCAGCTTCATTTAAGGAATCCTTATGTAATTGCTTTTTGGTCACTAGGTTTTCCTGGGTTAGGTCACCTTCTTCTTTCAAAATACATAAGAGGTTTTCTTCTTTTTGGTTGGGAAGTGTTTTTAAATTACAAGGCACATATCAACCTTGCAATTCTATATTCCTTTACAGGCAGATTCGAAATGGTGAAAAACGTTCTAGATATCAATTGGGTTATGCTTTATGCTCCAACTTATTTATTTGCCGTTTACGATTCGTATCGAACTACGATTGACTTGAACCTTCAGTTTTTATTAGCAGCAAGAGAAGATGCTGAAATAAAGATGTTTAACATTAGCTCATTGGAAATTAATCACTTAGACAAGAAAGTACCTTGGGTTGCAGCAGTATTTTCGGCGTTCATGCCTGGACTAGGGCAAATCTATATTCATCGGATTCCTAGTGCATTCTTTTCAATGTGTTGGTTCATAATTATGGCCTACCTTGCCAAGTTGCTTCCTGCTATCCATTACACCTTAATGGGACAGTTTGACCTTGTTCACGCTATTTATGATAAATCTCCTATTGCTACACATTGTCTTTTAAATATTTCTTGTCTCTATTTCTTTGCTATTTACGAGTCCTATGTAAACACGGTAGAAAATAATAAATTGTTTGACTGGGAACAAGCTAAATATTTGAAAAAGGACTACCAAAATAAACATTTCAACATGCCTTCAAAATGAGATAAAGAGGTGAAATTATGTACGTTGTCTCTTCCTTTGAACACTCGAATTATCTAGAATTAGCCATTACAGCAATCCAAATGAAAGGAATTGCCAAAGAAAATATTCTGTGTGTTCCGATGGATAAAAGAAGTGAAGATAGACAACTGTTTGATACCATCCATTCTGCCGATGGTTTGAGTTTATTTGATTTGCCCATTATTTTAGCAACTCTTCTATGTCTCTTTGGAGGTATTTATGGTTTTGTATTAAAATGGGGTCCTATTATGTGGGGATTAATCGGCATATGTGTTGGTTTCAGTTTAGGCTTAATAATAAAGTTGATAACCACAATGAAATATAATCATAGGCAGAAAAACTTAAAGTCGTCAGAAGTTGTCTTAATCATTAATTGTAATGACAATCAGTCAGATATGGTTAAAGATACGTTGTGGGAACACAAAGCCCTCGGTGTTAGCAAATTAAGTCTTGATAATAATTCGCAGTAGTGTTAGGAATAAGGATGGTATACTTTAAAGTAGGGGGGATACTATGTTCTACATTCCGTACTGGACTATGGTAGCCGTTTTTATGGTCATGGCATTAGTGGCTATCTCAATACATAAGATTACTTTTATTGATAGTTTGGTCATAATAATGGTTATCGCACTATCAATGAGCAGTGATATGCTTCTTTGCAAACAGTTTCATATGTACCACATTGTAAGTGTAGATTACAGAGGGTGGTATAGCTTTTGGTCGGGTATATTGGTATTTCCAAGTCTTGCAATTACGTTTTTAAAATTTGCACCTAGGTCAAAATATGCGGTTGCCTTTTACGTCACTTTTTGGACCTTCGCTCTCACACTTTTCGAGATTTTCGTAGTTGTGCCCTATAAAATTTCTGTGTATCCAAAATGGAGAATCATACCTTGGTCACCAATCACGTATTTACTAGCTTTCACTCTAATATTTGCTTATCATAAATTCCTCGAAGAGAAAATAAATATAAAATGAATAATAAGTATTTTTGAGGCTCATTTTGACCCTTAGTATTCAAGCATATATTGTCTTTTCTTTGGAATGCTCTCACGATAATGAATATTATAGCTCTATTGGGGTGACAGGGCACGTGGAGTGCTTAATAGTGCTATAATTGGGTGGAGCGGAAGCCTTGGTATGAGCGGGTTTGAGAAGGGGTATAGTCTTTTTATAGTTGGAGGTGTTTGTGGGAATATAGTTCATTTCATTGCCAGATCGTAAGGTCTGGCTTTTTGCTTTTTCTTGGATTATTTTTACTATCGTGGGAGGATATGAATGAAAAAGGCAGAATGTACATTAGAGGGCGTTATCTGCAGCTACATTAATGCAACCCCAGTGAAATCAAATGGATTTTTAGCTACAGGGGGGGAAAACGAATTTGCACTCAAAATTAAAAATTCACCCTATCAGCTTTATTAAAGCAATGTCAACTGCACTTGAATTATCAAGTAAAGGTATTTCAAATCATCACCTGGAAACTGCAATAATTTCAAATTCCATAGCGCAGCAACTTCAACTATCTCAGAACACCTTACAAACCCTATTGTATGCCGCATTATTACACGATATTGGAGCTGCATCCAATTGGACAGAAAAACATTTAATCATGCATAATGATCAACAAGCTTCCATCTTTAATCACGCTGAAGCAGGGTATAAGATATTGAAAGATTCCAGACATTTAAGCGTACTTTCTATTCCTATTAGGCACCATCATGATCGATTCACAGGGGGGAATCCTAGTGGCTTAAGGGGGCAGGACATTCCTCTTTTAAGTAGAATAATACATCTTGCTGACAGAATTGATGTACTTATTGATAAAAACGATCACATATTTAATCAACGTGATAAAATATTGGATTACACTGGAAATTCAGATATGTTTGATCCAGAGTTAATACAAGTGGTAAAGTATCTATCAAAAAAAGAAAGTTTTTGGTTAGACATTGTAAATTCAAGTTATCAAAATGAATTTTTAAACAGTCTAGATTTTTTAGGAAAGCTAATGTTTGATAACGATGATCTTATTCAAATTGCTGAAATATTTTCCAAAATTGTGGATGAGACATCCCCTTTCACTGCAAGTCATTCAAAAAATGTAGCCATTGTGTCGAGCTCCTTAGCTAGAATGTATGGATATAATGACGAAGAAATTAAATTGTTTTATCTGTCTGGGTTGCTTCATGATTTGGGAAAATTAGCGGTTCCTAATGAAATCTTGACTAAACCTGGAAAGCTAACAAAGAAGGAGTTTGATCTTGTTAAGCAACATTCATACTATAGTTTTCGAATACTTAAACAAATTGAGGGATTTGATATCATTGCAACATGGGTTTCCCAGCACCATGAATCATTAGATGGTGAGGGTTATCCATTCGGGCTAAAAATGGATAAAATTAGTTTAGGAGCTCGAATTATTACAGTAGCGGATGTGTTTTGTGCATTGATAGAGGATAGACCCTATAGAAACGGATTAAGTGTTGCACAAACTCTAGAAATCATGACTAATATGGCTTTGAAAAATAAACTAGATACTAAATTGGTTAATCATATTAGCTTAAATGCTAATATGATGATCAATTTAATTACGAAAAAAACCAGTTGATTAATAATTAAGCATGGGTATAGCCATAGACATGTATATATTAATTTACGGCGGATTCTTAATTATTGCATTTGTCTCATGGTTTATTTGGGACAAACGTTACCATAAGAACCACGGGCCCGAGATTGCTAAAATATTTGAACTCACAGATGAGGTTTCCATTGACCCTGTTAACGGCAAGAAAGTTAGAGTCTATTATAACCCTAAAAGTGGAGATGGATTTTACCACGAAGAATAACCTTTTCTTACAATAAAACACATCATTCTACCCATCCATTGCTACCCACCGGGGGATAGCGTATATGTTCCAAAGTACCACATTAAAAATCCCCTCACCGGATCATTCCCGGATTGGGAAGGATGTCCCGGCTTGGTTAAGAAGAGCTGGTAAGGGTTGGGTGATTTGCTGAGTGGGTTGAGGTTGTAGAAAAACAGGAAAGAAGGATGTGTTTAATAAAATGACTAAATCACTCAATATTATTGGACCATGCGGAATTTTTTGTGGTATATGTGAATGTTACTCGTGCAAAGATAACTCGGAATTATTGGAATATCTCGTGTCAAGAGGCATTAATAGAGAAAAACTGCCCTGTGCGGGATGCAGGGAAATAGAAGGGAACTGTCCGGCAATTGGTAGTACTTGCGAAACTTATACATGTGCTAAAGAACGTAAAGTTGACTTTTGCTACGAATGTAGTGATTTTCCCTGCTCTAAATTGAACCCGGCTGCCGACAGAGCTGATGTTCTACCGCATAACACTAAGGTATTCAATCTTTGTTGTATACGTCAGCAAGGAGTGGACAAATTCCTGGAAAGAGCGTCCAACATTAAAAAAAGGTACTATACTGGTAAAATGGTAGTAGGTAAGGGACCACAAATTGACTAAATATTCACTTGACTAACCAATAGCCAAGGCCATCTTGACAAGCTGAGTACGGTTGTAATGCCCAAACATTAAATTTGAAATCAAGCAAAGCAACGGTGTTCTATCAGAATCACCAAAAACTTGAAAAAGGAACTAAATACCATTTCTTGAAACAATAAAGACCCACCCATAGTACCACATCTTCTAAATAAGTCTGCCCACCTCATTCCCAGATTGGGTAAGGGTGTCCCGGCTTGGTAAAGGGGAACTGGGGTTGTTAAGTGATGTGCTGAGTAAACTGATGTAAATCAGTAAAGAACTTAACACTCCATGTTAAATAGTGATTCAAGGGAGGAGATAGTATAATGGCAGAAATCAAATACGAAATCAAAGAAACAATTGGGGTCCTATCAGAATCAGCAAAAGGCTGGTCTAAAGAACTAAACCTTGTTAGTTGGAATGATGCAGCCCCAAAGTATGATATTCGTGAATGGTCGCCGGATCATGCTAAGATGGGCAAGGGCGTTACGTTGACAGCGGAGGAACTAAAGAAGTTAAGGGATCTGCTTAATGGAGTTAGTCTATAATTTATATCATCAAAAAAATTGATATAATAGCCGTTTGTTTATGGCTTCAGCGTAATTGTCCAATTGTTCAGTGCTAAGTTCAGAATACGGTGTAGAGATATCAATTTGAAATCAGCAGTTCTTAATGGTTCTTGTAATCAATAAAAGGTAGTCGGATCGAACCGACTACCTTAACCACTATTCGTCATTAAATATGTCAAATATTCCACTGCAAAAGAAATATTTGACATATTTGAAGCTATGCTATATTATAACTTTATGGAAACCACAATAACCACTATCTTCAAAAGATAGTGTCTTTTTTCTAACGTATTTTAAATAATAACTAAAATCGCAATTCGTATGTATGAAAGTATTTATTCAACAACTAACATTACTATGGGAGCAGTAAACTTCTGAATATTTAAGGGGAAGATATGCCCTTATATTAACCGATAACGATATTATTGTCAATGCATTTTGGCTTAAAAATCAACTTTTTGTACTAAAAAGCTTTAAAACCTTCAATTCCAAGATGTATTTGGGATTCGAGGGATTTGAAAATAACTATGAAAGGAGTGGATATTATGCTACTAAAATATGAGCCAGGGTAGCTCGGATGAGCATAGGAGGACTTTGGGGCATTAATTAGAGTATTGCCATTGCAAACATCTTCTATACTAGGAAGCACGAATTTGAAATTAGCAGGTGGGGTAGGTAGCACGATATACACAGACAGTATTGAATGAAGAAATTGAAAAGTTAAATAAAAAAAGGGCAATGGCAAGTGGCTGGTCATGCCCACAGAGAATAAAATAATGAGGTGGAAATTTTGGAAAAAAGGGATGGCATAAAGTGGACAGTAGAAAAGATAGTAGAAAGAATAGACAACGGAACAATTAATTTTGACCACCCTATGCAAAGGGATGCAGAGCAATGGACTAAGGAGCAAGAGAGTCTGTTAATTCACAGTATCTTGGGAAATTATCCAGTTCCTTCCGTATACGCGACAGTCGAGATTGAAAACTCAGAGAAGAAGTTTTCAGTTTTGGATGGTTTGCAAAGATTGACCACTGTAAACAGCTACGTTAAAGACGTATTTAAACTGATTGAGGATTTTCCAAAAGTCGTTGTTAATAGCACTGTTTTTGATATAAGTGGGTTAAGTTTCTCTGAGATTCCAGAATGCCTTAAAACTGCGTTCAATAAATCTGAATTATTAATCTGTGTTCTCTCCAATTGCTCAGATGAAGAGGCAGAGATGGTTTTAGATCGACTTAATTCAGGCACTCCGTTTTCCATGAACCATAAAACTATTAATAAACTAGGAAGTAAATTGTGTAGATTTGTTGACAAGATTTCAGCGTCAGATTTTTTTAAGAATAAAACTTCTTTTACTGATAGTCAGGTAAAAAAATCCGAACGCCAAACCTGCATTTTGCAGACCATTTTGCTGCTAACCGAGGATTACAAATACAAAACCTTTAATAATGGTGATCTGGCGAAGTTTGCTAAATTTTTTCAACATAATCACACGGAGCAAGACCTTAAAGAAATACTTGACCTTTTTAATTTACTAAATGACATATATAAGGAAAGGCATAAGTTGATTAAAAAGATAAATATTCCGATTTTTGCTAGAATTATTAAGACTGGTCTTGAGCAAAAAATACCCGTGAATATTATCAGTGAATGGGCTAATGACTTCATATCAAAATATACACCAGAATGCGAATATCACTTATATTGCGGAGACAACAGCACTAGTAAGAAAAAAATAAGTACAAGAATTGAACTGGCTCAAAAAAGCCTAACCGATTTTGTGGCAAGAAAGGGAGCGCAATTATGAGTTTGAACATAAGTGTTGAGGAATTAACTCCTCATCCGGCCAACAAGGATATCTATGGAGATGAGTCAGAGGGCATAAAAGAATTAGCTGAACAAATTAGGCAGAGTGGTTATATTGTTCCTTTGTTTGTCAATCAGGACAACGTGATCATTAGTGGTCATAGGAGATATTTGGCCTGTTTGTTGTTGAAAATAAAAGAATTGCCTTGTGAAAGACTGACTTTTAAGGATGAAAGTGATGAATTAGAAAAGCTACTTATAGCAAACCAATATCGGGAGAAAACGAATTTTCAAAAAACGAAAGAGGCTGAGAGATGGGAAGTGATTGAAAAGCTAAAAGCAAGACAGAGACAGGCCACAAATACAGGTGATGTTAAACCTCAGCTTATGGAAGATGTTCCAGAAGCTGAAAAAGAGAAGGGGAATGTTAGGGACATACTCGCAAAAAGGGTGGGCTTGGGGTCGGGACGAAATTTAGATAAGGCAAAATTGGCTAAAGGGAAGATCGAAGAGTTACAGGAGCAAGGGAACATACAGGACGTTAACTTCTTGAAAACTGTATTAAATGGTAGTGTCAGTGCGGCAAAAGATTTGTCTGCTCTAGAATCTTTGGATGCGATATCAAGTGATCTGAAGGATCAAGTCATAAACAAAGAAATGCCAGTCAATAAGGCAGTTCAAAAGATCAAAAAAAACTTAGCATCTTTAAAAGAGGATGATACAAAAGAAACTGACATAGTAGCAGAGGATACAAAAGCAGAGGACTTAGTAGAATTAGAAGCTAGTGAAAATACGGAGTCATCATCAGCAGACTTGCCAACTCCGATAGAAGAACTTCAACCATCGGATGAGAGGACTGACACCTTTGATAATGACTCAATAATTACGGAGTTTAATAATATAGTAGACAAATTTGTAAAAAACATGAACAACTATATGGATATGGAAATTTTGTTTGAAGATGCAAACGCGGATAAGGTGGATGCGATAATAGAGAAGGCACTAAACGTGCTAAGCGGTATGCAAAGTAAAATATACTGATATAAGTTAGGGGATCATGGTTTGCCCTCTTACGGTGGTAGGCCATGGTCGTGAAGCGAGAACTAATAATATATAGAGAAAAATAAAAAATAAGAGGAGATATGATGTTATGACAATTGACCAAACAATGAACCAAATTCTAAAATTAAAGATGAAGCAATTTAAAGATAATGAGCTAGAGGTCGACCAAGATAAACTAAACAAACATTCAACGCTCATGCGAGAATCTGAAGCATTAAGGGTTGTCAAACATCTCAATCCTGAAAATACAAAGCCAGCATCTAAACGCTTGAATTATCCCTATATTAAGGACGTTATAATTGCTGACATTGGTGAGGAGACTGATATATATAAGGGTTCTAAAGGGTATTTAACCTTTAATGAAGATAGATTTAAACGCCTTATGGCTAGTTCCAGCAATATACGAAATTAAAAATCGGTATTCGTTAGAGAATCATTATCTGCCAAGGTCAATGAAATATTGCTTTGCGGTATACCTGGCGATCAGAAGTATGATGTTTTTGCGAAATTCTCAAGCTATTTTGCGTTATGCTCGACTGATTCCATTCCTTTAACCTTTATGCCCAGAATCGTGATTATCGATGATTTTAAGCATGATATAGAAGAAACCTTTGATCTGGTAAAGGAGATAGGTAAAGATCAGTATGTAGTGGTGAATAATCAAAAACAAAAAACTGAGATTATGCCATTCGATGGTGCTGGTCTGCTCTCCGTAGAATGTGCAGAAAAGTTTTGTGATGATTTGGGGATTGATATCAGTCGAGATAAAGAAACTGAAGAAGAGAGCAAGAGCAAAATTCCTGCTTGTTGGCAATTCAGATTCATTCCGTGTGGAAAAGGAGATTTATTTACCTTCGATATTAAAGGATTTGCATTAGAAAAAGGTGTTAAGCAAATCACTGACATGTGGGGAAGGGAGTGGGATTTATTTGATGCTGAGGAGAATCTATTAGTCGATGTTGTGCTAACAAAGTCTCAGTTCAAATTCCATAAGCTATATGCTAGTTATGATGCCTGGTTTAAGGCTTTCACAACTGAAACCCATGGATATAAAAGAACCTTCAATATATCTGCATATTCAGACACTAAGCATCTCCATGATAGTGTGGTTTTGAGCTATCAACCCCTTCAGACGCTGTCATTAAGCCGGGATGAAGTTGAAAAGTTATGCTATAAGACGGTTAACACATACAAAAAGATTAGAAATGATATTACGGAGTTTGTGAAATTCAGGGGTATGGTGGATAAGGCGGATGAAGAGACAGGTGAAATACAATTCCAAGAAGATCATTATTTACCTGCATATTATGAAGCACTTAAGGCCAACGCAGATTTATTTAATGATGACTACATACAGAGCAAAATTAAAAATGATCTAAAAGGCTATAGGGATAGAAGTTGCAAAGGCATGTTATTTTTGAGAGGTAGCTTCCAAACACTAATCCCTGATTTAGTTGGATTGGCTCAATATGCTTTTAGCTTGCCAGTTACAGGAGTTTTAGCGGCAAATGAGGTATACAATCAGTTCTGGTATTCTGAAAGGGTTGAAAAGATTGGCCTATGTAGATTTCCGCATATCGCCAGAGAATGGAAGTCGGCTAATGTAGTTAAACCAGACAATGAAGATGCAAAATATCTCGATTATGCCACAGAAGGTTATGTCATCAACATATGGGACAGTACAGCATTAAGGTTAGGAACCGCAGATTTTGATGGAGATCACGTTTACGGTATCGCTGAGGGTAGGCTCCTGAAAGCTATTGCCAAACAAGAAAGTAACACTATTCTACATATCCCTCTGGAGCAGTCAGAAGAAGAGAAGAAAAAACCAAAACCTACTTATCCTATCAACGATATGGATAAACTTATTGAAACGGATTGCAATGGCATGAAGGGAGGTATAGGCCAGTGCGTAAATGATATCACTACCCTTTGGAGTCTAGAACAATCAGAGCAAAAAGATAATTATATCAAGATTATGAGCGTTATCGGGGCGCAAATCATTGATTATGCCAAGACTGGTATACTTGCTAATACTCCCAAGGAAATCAAGAAATTTCTGAGTAAGCACAAATTACCCTACTTCATGCGCTATAAATATTCCAAGGAGTTTACCAAGGAAAAAAGAATAAATGTTAATAGAAAAATCAAAGGATTGCCTGATCCAATTGAAAAACTGAATCGAAAGCAATGCACGGTCAACATGATTTGCTGGCATCTGGAGGAACAATTCGCTGAAATTGATAAAGCAGCGGAGGATAATCAAAATAGTTTCCAATGGCAAAAATTATTAAAAGCGAAAGACAAACCCAATCCATACTCTAATACTTATAAAGCAGTAGAAAAAATGATGGAAGAGTTTAATGAAATGCATAGCCAAATATCACAAAGTAGAATATTCCTCACTCAAGCGCAGGATGTAAATGATAGCAATTACAAATACAAAATCTTCTATGATTATGTTAGGAATTCTCTTTTGTCATTGTGTCGCGCCAATGTTGACATCGATAAAATTCTAGACTATCTATTGATTATTTGCTACACGGATAAGAAGTATGTTGACAAAGCTATTCTTTGGAATTGCTTTCCTGAAGAAATGGTGAGCAGGGTCAAAGGTGAGTATTATCTTGAGAAGGATTTTGATACAAGTGTATTTGCACTCAAAGCGGAAAAGGCAAAGAAAAAGATAGAGCAAAATAGCAGAGCGAATGAACTAGTAAAGGTAAACCTCAGCATCGATCAAGAAACAAAGGATGATAGGGGGAAAATAATACAGACTAACAAGATCAATGTTGATGTGACTGATTTTGAAGTAAACGTTTATCAATCTGAAGTGGATCATATTCGCATGGCAGCCTTAACCACCAAGCATAAAAGAGTATTGCTTGTATTGCTGGTAATAAATAGGCTGCACAAACAAAATAATGCTAGGTTCTTTATCTGCCCTGGGAAAAAGAATAAAATAACCTCCGGCCATATCTGCAAATTGGCTAACGTAAGCATTCGAGAATATGAAGAGATCATGAAAAGTTTGTACAGTAATGGATTTTATCTTTCCCCAACGGGTCAAACAAATCTACTAATTGAAATTTCTTTTATGGATGACGCTAAAGGTACTCCTCTTTATACAATTTCTGATCTCAATAATACTAAAAAATATTTCAAAATATTATTGACTAAAATTGCTTAAATGGTGTATAATATTTGATTGATTTAAAAACTCTTGATTTCCATCTCTGTCCACCCCTCATTTTTGCTACTATAACCTTGTTTTCCGGGGATTGTGTAAATATTAATAATGGAAGAAAGAAATTTGCAAAAATAATTAAAATATAATTTGTATTTATGAAAGGAGTGGATAGAGGTGAGACAAGAAGAAATCAGAATGAGACTTAATCAGTATTTCTTGGATGAAGGAGTGACAGCCAAACATGTCGCCAAAATGTTGTATATTCACGAGTCTGTATTGTCAAGATTTCGCAAGAATAAAACAGATTTATACCCTGAGACGCTTGATGCAATTGAGCACTTTTTAAGCGTTAAGGGTCAATAATCTGGTGACAATAAACCTTGTAAAAAGAAAGCTTGCACTAGGAAAAATTGAAATTATAAGGAGAGTTTACAATGCAACAACAACAATATTCTGAAGAGGAAATTTTTGGCATAAATCTAGAAGAAGATTATGAATGTTTTACATTCACAGATGATGACGGTAATACCATATATCTCTATGATCGAACACGCGAACCTCATTAATCCAGTATTCCATGTAAAGGTGCAGCCAGCTAATTGCACCCTTTCCGTATCAAGATTTTTGGCTACCAGCCAAATTATTATTATTTTTCTTTTATTCACTTCTTCGTCTTATGGAGTAGTTAGTCTTTATCGACTGACTACTTCAACTTTTTAGAAAAGGAAGTGAAAATACACTCTAGGTGGTGAGCAATAAATGACAGGTTAAGCAAGAAGGACCAAAAGACGAATATAAAAAGTTGGCATGATCCAACTAAATGAAGCGAGTCAAAGGAAAAATAGTAAATATGCTGTGAAAGGAATTTACAAACCCTCCTCCGGCAAGAAAGAATGGAGAAATAGTATGGCAAAAAGAAAATTGAGTGCAGAAGAGGCAATAATTGAAGCACTAAAATTACAAGTGCGTGAAAAATACTTCGATGACGAGACTGAAACCTTCGATGTTTACAAGTGTGTAAAAGGTATATTAGAAGAATATAAAATTATCTATGCGGATGGTATGGGTTTTTACATATTCAACGAAAAGTATTGGGAAATAATAGGCGATGTCTTTGTAAGTAACATAATTTTAGAAGAACTTGGCCCATTGTATATACCTAGATATGTAAGAGATACAATGGATGGACTTCGCTCAAAAAACCCTATAAAAATCGGAGACCTAAATAAAAATAGGAATAGAATAGTATTGTCGAACGGAACTCTTGACATATCAGACAGAACAAACCACATCTTTTATGACGGTGAATTTTTTAAAGAAGACTATGCTACAATCCAAATTGGTTGCAATTATAATACCAATGCCCAATCCCCTATGTTTCAAGAGTATATTAATGAAGTATTATATAATGATCCTGAATTAATTCAATTGATGCAAGAATTCTTTGGATATTGCTTAACTACCAGCACAAAATATGAGAAGGCATTTATATTGCTTGGTGAGGGTTCAACTGGAAAAAGTGTATTAATAGATACACTCAAAGAATTAGTATGTGAACAGAATTACTCATGTGTGCCACTTTCACAGCTAAATGATGATAAATACACAGCACAGTTGAAAGATAAGCTCTTGAATTACTCAACGGAGGAAGAAGATAAGCCAATCAAAGATGTAAGCAAATTTAAGCAACTTGTGTCAGGAGATCAGATCCAGGCCAGATTCTTATATAGTAATCCTATTACATATAAACCATTCGCGAAGCTAATATTTGCAATGAACGCACTACCAGAAATGTCCAATTTTGACGGAGCGATTCAACGTCGATTAGTCATTATCCCGTTTAATAGGAAGTTTGAAGATCATGAGAAAGATTTCGAACTTAAAGAAGGTAAGTTATATAAGGAATTAGATGGAATTCTGAATTGGGCATTAGAGGGATTAAAAGGTTTAACATCAAGAGATAAGACAGCAAATCAAGGATTCATAACACCAAAAGTATGTCAGGATCTTTTATCACAATACAAAAATGATTGTAATCCTATTGATCAGTTTTTGAATGACCATGTGATTATTGAGAATGGTTCAGATGTAATATCATCAGTATTGTATGAAGCGTATAGAGAATTTTGTAAATCAATAGGCATAAACGCAGATAATGATCAGAAGTTTGCAAAGATGGTAAAAACTAAATACAAAATAGATAAGGCGAGAAAAACATTTCCGAAAATGGGACAACAATATTATTATTCAGGTTTGAAAATGATTGGTGATAAGGCAACAAATGTCATTCCATTAGGTAGTAAAAAAAATAGTGATAATAAAAATAGTTATGAGAATAATTACTCATCCAAATCAATAAAAACGGAACAGAAAAGATTCCCATCATCCTCTTCAAAAAATAAAACAGAAATAAATATTGATAAACTTCTTGATGAGGTTTTTTGATTCACCATCCTTTCACTATCCTCACTAGCAATTCACTAGCAAATTTCAAAAGGATAGTGAGTATCAAACCTTACTCCTGCAAGGGTTTTAGGGTTTCTCACTATACTCACTATCCTTTTTCTTAAAAAAAAAATTAATAATAGTAGAGTAGTAGAAAAGAGCAGATTCTCAAAGAGGATAGCAAGGATAGTGAATTGACCTGTAACCTTACTCTCATGCACCTTTCAGCTCACTAGCACTTAAAAAAAAGATGGTTAAAGCATGGTGAATTAGTAAAAAGGATAGTGAATAATAAAAATTTATAGGCAAAGGGGGTTTGGGGGAAATGCTATCGGAATTTTGGCACAAAATTACGTTTCCCCCAATGAGTTAAATTAAGAATAAAAACTAAAGAATACAGGGCGCTACCCGCGAGGTGTCTGTCGGACAAGCCGCCAGCCAATCAATATTATTCAATTCATGTTTAAATCAAAATCGTAAAAAATTTTTGCTTTTACTTTTTGAAGCCCTCGCAATGGTGCACAAAAAATAAAACAACAAATTTTGAACAAAATATCTTCCTCGGGATCAATATGGAATCAGGAGTGCAAAATGTTTGTGCTTCTTTTTTTGATGCAACAAATCAAATTTGGGAAATGGAGGAGTTAAAATTAATTTGCTCTCAATATTTTCACTTCACTATTCTATTTAATTAACTTGTCCTTCAGTAATATGTGGTCTAACAGCCATTTAAGGAGATATGATAAAAGGTTTTCAATATATTTTTGAGGATCTTCACCCACTTGTTTGAGATCTATTT
>Ga0209123_1002466_pt1 | contig 15593 bp, 18 predicted proteins | sample BarGraIncu00431A_FD_184500 | JGI IMG/M metagenome (GOLD analysis project Ga0209123, IMG submission 184500) | Arctic peat soil microbial communities from Barrow, Alaska, USA - Barrow Graham LP Incubations 004-31A (SPAdes) (version 2) | ecosystem: Environmental > Terrestrial > Soil > Wetlands >...
AAAGGCATCATACATTATGAAGAACAATTACTGCTAAACAAAATGAAATCATTGAATAGACTGGCAAAGGAGCTAAATATTGAAATCATTGGTAATAAACAAGTTACGTAAATCTGTCATTGGTAGGCACGAAGCAATCTGTCAATCAGGTAATTATGTGGGATTGCTTCGTTCCTCGCAATGACGATCTGAAGATTAATTATACTTAATTGGAAGATTCTCAATAGTCGTCTTCCACTAAATTCTGGCTTACGTTAAACGACATTGCAACAATTTACGGTTGACACGACAGTAGAGGCATCCCGAGCACTCGGAATCAATATAAATGAGCTCTTCAGCCGGTCCCTTTCTATCTTTAGTAGTATATTTTTGCACCTTCCTTTTCTACTTTTGAAAATAAGCATTCGATCCTGTATTTCTCCCCCTATACCTATGGACTGGGTGGATGTTTTAGAGCTATCATCTGATACCCATCTGATACCCATCTGATACCTTTCTGTAACCCTATATTACAGAAAGGTATCAGAAAGGTATCAGAAAGGTATCAGAAAGTAAGGAGCTATCCCTGGCATCATTGCATGGGTACATCCCTGTTATTTATTTTCATGTGGGAGTACTTAAGATATAAAGAGGACATTAGTTTTCCGGACCATCATTTAATGATCCCGGAAATGTTATTTATATAGAATAACTAAGATAAATTTTGGCCAGATAGTATCAGGGTCGTTTGCTAACTGAGACACTGTCAACCAAATAGGCACTTTCGCCGCGCCAAGGTAAAGTACCATTCTTTTCTTTGTAATACACAACGATAAAATCACCTTGCAGGGCACTTATCTGACTGGCAACCTGTGGGTTACTCACTGAGAAAAAGAACTTCTCAGAAGCCAGCGGTACATTGGCATTACTTTGCACGCTGCTCAGGATCATTTCACCTTCATAGGTTTTGAAGATGTTGCCTTTACGCGAAAACTTCTGCAGCAATCCGGCACGGGAGCCGTCACTAAAGGTGTAATAGTAATTCCAATAGATATAACCGGAAATGAAAAGGATGAAAATTAGCAGCATATACAATAATATTTTTCTTACGCCTTTAAGAAATTGACTGCCCGATTTCTTTACAGACTGGCCGGAAGATGTAGATAGATTGCTCATAATTATAATGTTAATGAAATTAGTTCTTCTCCCAGTCGATGCAGGCCTTCTTCGATGCGTTTGCGTTGCTGTGGACGCGGTTTATGCAATCCGGCTGCGTAATGCCATAATTGTCGTTCATTGATGCCTGTAATCCTACTTAGGGCTGCTTTTGTAAAAATACCACTGTAATAGTTAATCATCGCTTCAATAGAAAGCTTAAAGATAAATTTGTATTCCCCATTAAAATCAGCCGGAACTTCACCTCCGCTATCTTTTTGACCTTCAATGTGAAAAGGAACTAATTGACTCATATTATTCTCAATCTCCTTAAGTGAACTTCCAACAGTTACGCATCCCGGAAGTTGTGGCAAATGGGCTGAATAATTGCCATCAACGAACCCTACTTCAATAATAATCTGTTCCATAATAATATCCATTACTTTAGTCCTGCCTGTTTCAAAATTGAACTTACTACAAAATGATCGAGCACAATTGATTTCCCATGATCGGGAATGGTTACGGCTCCTTTTTTTGTAGGATGCCAGTATTGTTTGTGACTACCATTCTGCCTAACAAAATACCACCCATCAGCACTAATTATTTCGATCATCTGCCTTACTGTTCTTCTCATAAAGGTAAAGATAATGTATCAAAGGTAGTAATATTATGAACTAAAAACAAATATTATACGTAATTCTACTATCATTTAAATCTCTACAAAAAATTATAGTATCAATAACCATCCTCCTTCAATGAATGTTACAAAATTATCAGGCGCAAACAAAAATAAACAGGTGCGAATGGCACTTTTGTATGAATATTAGGCGCAATTGAAAAATCGATTCGTACCATTCCTTCACCGAACTTCCACTCAATGGTCTGCATTCATTATAATTAAGTCACTTCTGTATTATGATATTAGACATTAATTTATAAAATGTCCTATTAGCAGAATGAAAAATCTTATCTTTGATAATTATACCCATAATTTACAAATGAACTTAAATAACGAGTTTGCTCTTAAATTGTCCAGATCGTTGTTTTGGGATGTCGATCCTGATACGATTGATCCTGATGAGCAGCTTTGTTTATCATCGAGCGGGTTTTAACAAGCGGAACATGGGAAGAATTTAAGCTAATTATAACTCATTATGGAAAAGAATCTGTTGGTTCAGCTGCCACTCAAATCCGGTATTTAGATAAAAAGACGCTTTCATTTTGTGCCAGCTATTTTAATATTCCTAAAGAAAAATTCAAATGTTATTTACAGTAACAGTTGCACCAAACAAATTGGGACTATTAAATGAATTGATGCACTGGATAAAATAATGCTCCTTTTTATCATTGTTGCCTTTTCATTGGCTTGACCGGCTCCACCACAATTTCATAACGACACTCAGCACAAATATATGCCACGCAGCCGGTACAGGCAAAACAGTTACTGCACGAACGTTCGAGTTGTTGCTTGTCCCAGCGTTTACCGCAATGGGTGCAGGTAATTTCATCGTTCTTTTCATCCATAAGTAATTGGGAATGAGTGGTTATATCTAAAAAGCCTTAATCAACTTCATGAGTCCGAATAGCACTATTTGGGTAAAAATGATAGTAGCACCGGATGGAATATCCGCAAAATAGGAAACCAGCAGGCCTATGAAGGAGGCCAGGAAGGCAAAACCTACGGAGTAGAACATCATCCTCCCAAAGTTGCGTGTAAAGAGGTTGGCTGTTGCCTGAGGGATGGTCAGTAATGATAAGATCAAAATAATTCCTACCACCCTGATGTTCAATACGATGGTGAGTGAGATCAGGATCATTAAAAGATAATTGAACAATGCCACAGGCAGTCCTGATGTTTTGGCAAAGTCTTCATCAAAAGCCACATACAGGATGGTACGGTAGAAAAAGGTAAAGGACAGGATTATGATGATAGCCAGAGCCACCATGAGCCAAATTTCACCCGTTGAAACAGTTAAGATGCTGCCAAACAGGTAACTCATCAGGTTGGGAGCATAACCGGGGGTGAGATAGACAAATATGATCCCGATGGCCATTCCAAGCGACCACCAGATGGCTATCGACGAGTCCTCCCGCACCTTCCCCTTGCTGCTGAACAGTTGAATGCCCATGCCTGATAGAATGGAAAATATGCCGGCTCCAATCAACGGATTGATGCCCAGATAATAACCCATCCCAATACCGCCAAAGGAAGCATGAGTAATTCCTCCGCTGATAAATACGATGCGGCGCGAAACGATGTAGGTGCCTACGATGCCGCACGAAATGGCCGCCAGCAAAGATGCAAGGAATGCGTTTACGAAAAAGTCGTAGGTAAACAGCTCAATGAGTGTGTTCATGGGAGTCGTTGTGTAATTTCAATACCGTGTGCGGAATATTTCCATGGGTGATAATTTGCAGCGGACAATTGTAGGCGGTCAGCTGCTCTTCAGTGATTATGTTGCTTGGATGATGATGTAAACTTCGGTTCACGCAGGCAATGGTCTTCACAAAAAATGAAATGGTACCCACATCATGGGAGATGAGTAAAATGGCCATCCGATTGTTCAGTTCCTTTAATTTAAGGTACAATTCACCTTCAAAATTATTGTCCACATAAGTGCTGGGTTCGTCTAATATCAGTAATTCCGGCTCATTCATTAATGCACGACATAAGAATACGCGCTGCATTTGTCCTCCTGACAGCTCTCCAATCGACTTGTTGCGGATAGAAGTGATACCCATTTCCTGAATCAATGATTCTGCTTTTTCTTTCTCATCCCTGTTTTTGCAGAAGGATGAGAACAAGGCTGCAGTTGCTTTTCCGGAGCGCACTACATCAATCACAGAAATAGGGAAACGCTTGTCGATTTGGTTGACCTGTGGCAGATAGCCAATGTTTTTTTTACTGATCAGCAGGTTTATTTCTCCGGAAAGTGGTTTTACCAATCCCAAGATGGTCTTTATCAGGGTAGTCTTGCCGCCTCCATTTGGTCCAATCACACCGATAAAGTCGTTGGCTAAAATAGTCAGTGAAACATTTTCCAGCACAACCTGGTTCTCGTAACCAGCCGTAAGGTCTTTTATTTCAAGCAGTTTCTTCATTTTTGCGCTGCTATTTTATCAGTAATATCCAACAGTTGTTTTTCCCAATTATAATCAAGCGGATTTATGACAATCACTTCACCATCAATTTCATGCGATAACTGTAAGGCAAAGGCTGAATCAAATTCCTTCTGTATAAAAATAACATGGATATTTTGTTGATGCGCCAGATCGACAATCTCCTTCATGTGCCTGGGCGAAGGATCTTTTCCATCCAGTTCAAGAGCCACTTGTTTCATACCGAACTGGCGTGCGTAATAAGCAAGGGCGGGATGAAAAATAAGGATATTCCGATTCTGTAAAGGAGCCAATTTTTGCTCAATCAGTGCTGTAACAGAATCAATGCGTAGGATAAACCTTGCATAATTATTATCAAAATCGCCGGCATGTTCAGGGAATCCAGCTTTCAGAGCCTTCAATGTATTCAGAGCCAATATTTTAGACTCAGCAGGGGCCAGCCAAATATGAGGGTCATACGCACCATGACTGGCATGTTCTGCAGCATGGCCATCCGCGCTACTTTTACTTCCGGCAATGAGGGTTATGCCTACTGAACAATTAACAATCGAAAGATTTTTATTGATATTGGCCAGTTTATCTTTCAAGGCATCCTCGAATGTGAGCAATCCAATCTGTAGCCAAGCCTTCGATTTAGCCAGATCTTTCATTTGTGAAGGCAATATTTCATAGTTGTGAGGACTGGAACCTGGAGGAACCAACACGTTTACCTGCAACAGATTACCTGCAATCTGATCGACAAAATATTTCTGCGGAAGTATGCTCACCGAAACCAGTTTGCGCTCATCCTTTGGCTTCGACTGACAGGCAACCAACAATAGAATTAATATAAATAGATAATTTCTCATGCACTAAATACTAGTTCAGAAATGCTTTAAACATTCAAAATCAAAGATAGTTGGATTTTTTGATATTCTGAATATAATATATAAGGATTGACATAGTATTTCTGATCTCTAAGATTACTTACCGCAACCACCTACAATTTCTATTGAATTTTTCACCGACTACAGATCACTGAACACTGAACACTGTTCACTTCTTTGGCGGCACCGGATCATAACCATGTGTTCCCCAGGGATGACATCTTGAAATCCGTTTGGCACCCAGCCAGAATCCCTTAAATGGTCCATGTATTTTGATGGCATCAATGGCATATTGCGAACAGGTAGGCTCGTGCCTGCATGAGGGCGAAATTAGAGGTGAAATGGCATATTTATAAAAATACACCGGAAGCATCAACACCCAACCTGTTATTTTTAATAAGAAATTTATAATTTGCTTCATGACAAATGATTCATTAACCTTTCAACTTGAAACATTCAAATTCTGATTCAGTGAAGCGGTTCCATTTATTATCTTTACAGCCATCGACTGAACAGTTAGTTTTAAAACCATTTCAGAAAATCCATCTCTGATAAGCTTGAATTCCTCGTGCATCGGACAGGGATTCTCACAGTTGCAGTTTTCAAATCCAAAGGCACAACTGGAAAAGAACTTCTCTCCATCAATTGCTTTAATGATTTCCATCACCGAAAGTTCTTTGTTTGGATCTTCGAAGTAGAAACCGCCACCTCGTCCTTTTCCGGCACTTAAGAAATCAGAACGCGTCATTGTTTGCAGTACCTTGGCTGTGAAATGTTCAGGAGAGCCTACTTCCATAGCGATGGTACGGTAGCCAGGACGCGTTCCTTTTTGATTCATCATCCATATATATACCATGGATCGTATTGCATATTCAGCTGCTTTTGATAGCATATCAGATTTTAGATTATTCAGGCAAATTTACACATTCGCCAGCTCCTTTTCAAGTTTAATGGCTTCCGGGAAGAGAATATTATTTTCCAGATGGATATGACGGTGCAAATCCTGTTCAAACTCCTGAAGTTTTTGGTAAGAGTATGAGAAGGTGTTGCAGGCATCTGCAGGAAGGGTATAGTTGTTGGTCAGGACAGACATCAGTTCAAAGCGGTCACCTTCAGCTTCATGCTCCTGTTTCATTACAGAAATGGGCGATTGTACCGTGCCACAATGAGATCCCTCATATTCAGTTCCGCCTGCTTTGGCCGACAACATTTCTTTAATGATAGGGAAAAGTATCCCTTCTTCCTTTTCCATGTGTTGAAGCAAATTGGCGGCTGCCTGGTTGAAAGAATCTTCGACCTCAGCCAGTTCAGGATGATTGGTTCCATGTACATCGGTAATTTTATGCAAATACTTCTGCAATATTGGAATCGATTCCACTACATACGAATGGTGAACTTTAATGATGTGATCAATCAACTGATCGAGTGGGAGGGAATGAATACGGTCATTATCTGTTTGGCTTGAACCAATCAAATTCTTGAGGGAAAGCAATATTTCATCCGCATTCACTTTTTGTCTTTTGCAGGCCTCTTCAAGCGATAGATCTCCGCCGCAACAGAAATCAATTCTGAGTTTTTCAAATACTTCGACTGTCTTATAATTGAATCTGGCTATTTCACCAACGGGTGTTTGTAAATTGATATGCATAATTTGAAATTTAAATGGTTAATAATCAATATTTAAGAATTATTTCGTGTATTAGTGGATAAATAAGTCCACAAATATATGCTTTTTATTTTTGTATTTCTATATTTGCAAAAGAATTAAGGACATTTAACTCCTCTAAACAAAAAATCGTATGAATACAAAGAAACTATGGATTGGATTTACGGTCGTGGTGGTCGTTTCATTTGCAGTGTTGGGATTCTTCGGACGTGAGATTTATCGCCAGGCGCCCCCAATTCCTGAAAGGGTAATAACCACTTCGGGAAAAGTACTGTTCACCAAACAGGACATTCAGGATGGTCAGAACGTCTGGCAATCAATAGGTGGGCAAGAATTGGGGACAATTTGGGGTCATGGAGCCTATCAGGCACCTGACTGGTCGGCCGATTGGCTCCACAAGGAAGCAGTGGCCATGTTAAATCACTTTGCTTTAGCAGATTACGGCACTGAATTTGATAAGTTGGATGCTGAAAAACAGGCCGGTTTAAAAGCAAGGTTACAGGGTGAAATTCGCCAAAACACTTACAATGAATCCAATGGAGATTTGGTTGTTTCTGACCACAGAGCAGAGGCGATGGCAAAGGTTCAGCAATTTTATACCGAACTATTTACCGATGGACCTGATCAGCATGCCCTTCGCGAAGCTTATGGAATGCCCGCCAACACTGTGAAGGATGCCGATAGAATGGCCAAGATGACCAATTTTTTCTTTTGGACATCATGGGCTACAGTCACTAACCGGGTAGGTTCAGACATCACTTATACCAATAACTGGCCTGCCGATGAACTGGTAGGTAACCGGCCAACAAGTGCCCTGATCATTTGGACAGGTTTTAGTGTCATCATTTTACTTGCCGGAATAGGTTTGTTGAGCTGGTATTATATATCGAACCACAAATCAGATTTATCCGATACCATCCCTGCAACGAACCCTGTGATCGGGTTGAAAATACTTCCTTCGATGAATGCAACCCTTAAATATTTCTATGTGGTGTTGCTCTTGTTTCTGGTTCAGATAGGAATGGGCATCATAACAGCCCATTACGGCGTTGAAGGAACTGCATTTTATGGCTTAAATCTGTCTGAATTCCTACCCTATTCGCTATCGCGGACATGGCATGTTCAGATGGGTATTTTCTGGATTGCTACTTCATGGCTGGCAACAGGTCTGTTTTTTGCCCCAGCCATCGGTGGGAAAGATCCTAAATACCAGACTTTGGGAGTCAACTTCCTGTTTATTTGTCTGCTGATTATTGTCGGCGGATCAATGGTCGGACAGTTCATGGCCATAATGCAGAAACTGGGTTATGTGACCAACTTCTGGTTTGGACATCAGGGTTACGAATATGTGGACCTTGGCCGCTTCTGGCAAATTTTCCTCCTTGTGGGGTTATTCGTATGGTTGTTCCTGATGACACGTGCCATTATACCAGCTTTGAAAGGCCGTTCTGATAGCAAGCAATTACTGATTTTATTCCTGATCTCGTGTATTGCTATTGCCGGTTTTTATGGAGCCGGGATGATGTGGGGCCAACATACCAACCTGGCCATTGCAGAATACTGGCGTTGGTGGGTGGTTCACCTTTGGGTTGAAGGGTTCTTCGAAGTTTTTGCTACTGTCATCATTGCCTATCTATTTGTACGTATGGAACTTATCAAAGTGAAATACGCCACAACGACTGTACTGTTTTCAACCATTGTATTCCTCTTTGGTGGCATTCTGGGAACCTTTCATCACCTGTATTTCTCAGGAACGCCAACCTCCATTTTGGCCCTTGGGTCGAGTTTCAGCGCCCTGGAAGTGGTTCCATTGATATTGATAGGTTTTGAGGCCTGGGGTAATCTACAACTTAAAAGTGCTGCCGGTTGGGTCAAGGCATATAAATGGCCCATTAACTTCTTCCTGGCGGTTGCTTTCTGGAATTTCCTGGGCGCCGGAATTTTCGGGTTCGTGATTAACCCGCCTATCGCACTATATTACATGCAGGGTCTCAATACCACTCCGGTTCATGCACATACCGCCCTGTTTGGCGTATATGGAATGCTCGGAATCGGTCTGACTTTGTTTGTACTGCGTGAAATGAACCACAAGAATGAGTGGAATGACAAAGTCATTAAAATATCGTTTTGGTCCATTAATATTGGACTACTACTAATGGTACTGATCAGCATTTTACCTGTAGGTCTGGCTCAAACATGGGCTAGCGTCAAATATGGCTTGTGGTATGCCCGGTCAGCAGATTTTCTTCAATTACCTTGGATGCACACCCTGCGTTGGATGCGCGTTTTTGGCGATACCATTTTTGCCTTCGGTGTAGTTGCATTGATCTATTTTGTGGTTGGATTGAAATTGGGTTGGTCACATAAAAAGGAGTAATCCAAAGTATGGCATCAAGCCAAAACATATTTAAAGGTGCACCTGCTTACATATCAGGTGCATCTTTTTTTTATGAGGAATCAGTTGCATGTGGACAGCATAGCCCCGATACATCGTATCATTGCATCTACTAACGTGAATTCGGGATAAGGAATCCATAAGTATAATGCGAGTGGATGTTTTTTTTCTTCGTTTTCCATTTCCTATGAATCCTACGAATCCTACGTCCTATTTCGTAAATTTGATAATTTATAGTTTAGTACCTGATTTAGATTTCTGGAGTGAAAATGGTTTGATGGAGCCCTAGGAGCCTGTCGGACTTAGACCTTTTTAGACGTTTTTATTCGACCTCCTACCTGAGAACAAATTGAAATATGCAATTCTCAGCGGTTTTAAAGGGTATAGTCCGACAGGCTCCTAGGGCAGAAAAAACTATCAGTGGGGGTGAAAGTAGTGTCGTGTGCCAAATACTGAACTATAAATTGTCGATTTTACGAAATAGGACGTAGGATTCGTAGGAAACGTAGGAAATGGCTGGAGGTAAGAATTGTAATCCGTAAATTGTCCCTTTGTCTTTTTGTCTGAAATTAAGAAATACTGGTGACCTAAAGTTATAGCTCTGACCAGTGTTATCTGAGCCTTCCAGTTAACTTCATTACCAATGGCCTGTTTATCAGTGCCATGGTGGCTAAATCAGGACTAAGAGTATGATGATCATTCACTTTTGTAGCTGCAATAATTTTTATGAAGGGCATTGGTTCTTCCCAAAAGGGCGCTCTTTTGAGTGAGAATTGCAGCAGCCATGAATACAATTCGTCATTTTTGAATTGAGTGCTGATATCATGGCCCTGATTAAGCAAACGGGAAAATTTAAGATGTTCATTTTTCTTTTCCAGCGCCTTTACCATCACCTCTGAATTGCTGATGGGAATTACCTTGTCTGCAGTTCCGTGAAATACCCAGGTAGGAATACGGCTCAGGTTATCGGCCCATCTTACGTCTGCACCTCCGCACATAGGCGCAATGGCAGCAAAACGATCAGGCATACGGTTGGCCAACGACCATGTACCATAGCCTCCCATACTCATACCAATCATATAAATACGACAATCGTCTACCCGAAATTTAGCAGCCACCTCATCGTACACCGGGTTAAACCAGTCATCGGATGACCAATTCTTTTTCCATGGGCATTGTGGAGATATCACAATGAAGTCCATTTTCTTTCCTTTTGAAAGGTAATAGGGTAGTCCATAACGTTGAAGGCTTTTCAGATTTGTACCGCTTGCATGTCGGCCATGGAGATAAAAGATGACAGGCCATTTTTTCCCAGACTCTTTATCGTAATTTTCAGGAAGGGAGATCAGGTAGTTGTATTTTACTTTCTTAAGCTTCTGTGAAGCCAATGATTTATGTGATGAAATGCTCACTGAAATAAGCAAAAGGACGCAGTAACAGATATGTCTTTTTATATTTTTCAAGCCATTGAATTAATCGTTTGAATGGTGAAACTATAAAAAAGGATTCAAACGACCTGAAAGATTAACACTTATTAAGGAAAAAACAAAAGGGAAGCTGAATCCAATTGGTTCAACTTCCCCTTCTTATTTTTGAATAGTCTGAATGTTATTTGTTAACAATCAGCCTATTACAATTCTAATGCTTCTCTAGTTCTTTATAAACCAAAGCGCTTGCACCCACAATGGCTGCATCGCCTGCTTTTAACTGAGAAGGCAGAATTTTGATCTTATTCTTAAAAATAGGAAGCAAATGTTTCTCCATGCTTTCTTTGGTTGGCTTGAAAATATAGTCACCCGCAGCGGTTGGTCCGCCAAAAAGGAAGATGGCCTCAGGGCTTAAATGATGAACCGTATCAGCCAATCCTTGTCCAAGCCATTGTCCTGTCCTTTCAAACACTTCGTTGGCTACTTTATCTCCTTTTTCAGCTGCATCATAAATCATTTTTGAATCCATTTCATTGAACGATTTATCTGCCAGTAAACTATCGGTGGCATTGTACTTTACTATCAGTTCAAAAGCAGTGCGTTTCATTCCCGGAGCCGAGCAATAGGCTTCCAGGTGGCCCAGAGCGCCACATCCGCATACACGACCACCGGGAATAAGGGTCGTGTGACCGCATTCTCCGGCAAATCCATCGTTACCATAAACAAGGTCGCCATTGACAACAATACCGCTGCCAACGCCTGTTCCAAGGGTGTACATCACAAAATTCTGCATACCCTTTGCTCCGCCATAAATCATCTCACCGATCGCAGCTGCATTGGCATCATTGGTCAAGGCAATAGCCGACAGTTCCGGAAATTTAGCTTTCAGTAAATTAACCAGGTGCACTACTCCTTTGAATGAGAGGTTGGGAGCATATTCAATGGTCCCGGTATAATAATTACCGTTGGGGGCTCCAATACCAATCCCCTGAATTTCAATATCAGGATTCAGTAATTGTACTGAATTGATTAGTTCCCTGATGGCCAACGCCAAATCGTCGATATAACGGTTAATGTCTCCATGTGAGGGAGTTGCAATATTGTCTCTCACCATTACATTTCCCAAATCGTCTACCATTCCAATGGCGGTATTTGTTCCGCCGATATCAACACCTATTGCTACCTTTTTCATTTTATTGTTTTAATTGTTTTTATCTGATTTTACTTCCTTTTAAAGCAAAGAAAGTGATGTATGCATAACATATTATTGGCACCAGCAAGGCAGCTCTTAAACTGACCGAATCAGTTACAGCTCCCATTATCAGGGGAACGACACATCCTCCAACGATCATTGTATTAATGATTCCGGAAGCAATGGGCATTTCAGAATGATCAAGATCATTCACTCCCAGTGAGAAAATATTGGGAAACATGATTGAGTTAAAGAACCCCACTGAAAGTAGACACCACATACCGATTTGAGGTGGTAATAGAAATCCTGCAAGTACCAGGAGCATATTGGTTGCTGCAAATATTCCCAATGAAATATTGGCAATGCCTTTTCCTAACAGCATCAATAAGAAGTTGATGACTGCAATGGCGAAGAAAATTAACCCATAGATCGGTTTCGATTCAAACACAAATTGTCCGTCTTTTACACCTGCCGAGAATATAAACCATCCAACAAAAAATGCAAATACCAGTATCAATAAGGAGTATTTATATTTCGAGGTTGTCGATAAGGTACCTAGTAATATCGATCCAATGAACCGGCCAATCATATTTCCACCCCAATAAATGGCAGTTAGTTTTACTGCTTCATCGGTTGCCATATTCATTAATTGGGTCAGATAGCTGCTTAGTTGTGAGGCTGTTCCAACCTCAGCTCCTACGTAACAGAAAATTCCGATTGCACCGAACCAAACCTGGGGCTTTTTTAATGCCGACAGATTGGCAACTGTTACATCGCCTTTTATTTCAGGTAATTTGATGAATAAAATTCCAATGGCTATTAGCACTACGATTGAACCGATGATGACAAAGGGCATTTTTACATAGTCAGCAGCTTCCAGAGCCGATGAACCATTTTTAAGCGCCAATACTGCTGGTGCAAGTACGAGTATGCCGGCCAGGTAAGGCGCAATAGTAGTAGCTACCCCGTTCAAGGCCTGGGTTAAGTTCAATCGGGAACAAGCAGTCTGTTGAGGTCCCAAAGCCACAACATACGGATTAGCTGCCGTTTGCAGGAATACAACTCCTGTGGCCATCACAAATATGGCTCCCAAAAAGAGTGGGTATGATAAAACAGATACTGCCGGGAAAAACAAATAGCTGCCTGTGGCTACTAAAAGAAGACCTGCGATCACCCCATTCTTATAACCTATCTTTTTGATAATCATACCACATACGAAACTAAAACAGAAATAGGCGAAGAAGAAAACTCCATTCACTAACTGGGCAAAAAAGTTTTCCCATCCCGGATAGAGGGTTTTCAGATCAAATGCAAGTTGCACCTGATCCTTCATCGCAATGTTGAAATTGGTAATAAATCCGAAAACAAAGAAGATGGAGGCCATGAAGGTCATCCCCAGCCGTAGATTGCTGTTAGATTGATTCGTCATCGCAGTTAGCTGATAGGTTAGTGTATATTAATTGAGTTTAGTAACCCAACAAAATTATAAATTTAATTCATTTATTCCCAAGCTGTCGGCAATTTGTACAGAAAAAAGAACGGAACGCTATACATTTGATTAGTAAAGCGTTCCGTGAATATTTTTAGATATTTATAATTTCTATTTCCGCGACACTTTCACTTTTGTCGTTGGGTCCATGCTTTCATTGCGGCTTTCCACTTCTCGAATTACATTTTGTGCCATTGCAGCGAAGGCTTTACCGATTGGTGAATTTTCGTCGAAGGCTGCCGGATTTCCCGAATCGCCTCCTTCGCGGATACTTTGTACAAGCGGTACTTGACCCAGTAAGGGGATTTCAAGTTCTGCAGCCATTTTCACTCCGCCGTCCTTACCGAAAATGTAATATTTATTCTCAGGAAGCTCTTCAGGCGTGAACCATGCCATATTTTCAACCAACCCAAGTACGGGTACATTCACTCCCTTGGATTTGAACATGTTAACACCCCTGATTACATCAGCCAGGGCTACATCCTGAGGTGTAGTAACGATAATGGCTCCTGTAACAGGAACTGTTTGCACAAGGGTCAGATGTATGTCGCTGGTTCCGGGAGGAAGGTCAAATAGCAGGTAATCAAGGGTTCCCCAGTTGCCGTCGGTGATCAGTTGCTTGAGCGCATTGGAAGCCATGGGGCCACGCCAGATGATGGCATCTTCAGTAGCCACAAAAAAACCAATGGATAGAAAACCGACCCCGAACTTTTTAATAGGCTGGATGCGTTCTCTCCCGTCAATACGAATGCCTTCGGGACGAATCGCTTCGGCGCCGAACATTTTGGGTAGCGATGGCCCGAATATATCGGCATCAATAAGTCCCACAGTGGCTCCAGTTTTGGCGAGTGCAATGGCCAAATTCACAGCTACGGTTGACTTACCCACTCCACCTTTTCCGGAAGCTACGGCGATCAGGTTTTTGACCCCTGGCAAAATAGGCCGCTCCATTTGGTGGAGTGCCTTGGAAGTGATGTTCCCCTTTATCTCCACCTCGGGACCAACATGAGTCAGAATGGCTTCTTCACAGGCAGCAATAACAGCTGCAATGTTGGGGTCATCCGATCGTTGGAACACCAGTGAGAGGGTTACTTTCTTTCCGGCTACCCTGATTTCCTGGGCCATATCAAGGGATACAACATCCTGAATACTGCCTGGAAAATTCACTGTTCGCAGTGCATCGGTAATATTCTTGGGAACGATTAATTTACGTGGTATGTCTGTCATTATATTTTATGGTTTTATAGATTATACTGAATAACAATTTAATCCATGGCAAGTTCGTTCAAGGGGTTCCAGAAATGCTTTTCAAAATCACAAATCTGGTTATCCACCACACTAATTCCTTCGGCTTCAAGCAATTCCTGCATGGCTGTTGAGGTTCCGAAATAATGTTTCCCGGTCAGTAAGCCATTTCGGTTCACCACCCGGTGCGCCGGTACATATTTCTCTTGAACATGTGCATTGTTCATAGCCCAGCCAACCATCCGCGATGACTGTGCCGTTCCCAGAAATACTGCAATAGCGCCATAGCTGGTCACTTTTCCCGGAGGAATTAACCTTACCACCTCATACACTCTCTCGTAAAAATCGCTCATGGATAGGAAGTTTAAAGTTCCTTATTTGTAATTATTATAGTCAAAACCTTCCAAGTATTTAATTCTGAATAAACCATTAATTTTTGTAGCAATGACTTTATATGAAAATTCATTGCCCCACTTCCATTTAAAAATCCAATTATTGTTTTCTTTTTTAATATCAGTTATTGTCATTGTCTTCCAATATTCATCTGGGTTGTCTTGACAATTACACCAAGGATTTGAATCATTTCTAAATGGAGGTAGTTCTCCGATTAACCATTGTTTAAAGCCTTTTTTTAGATCATTATCAATTGTCTTAGCAATTTTATTATAGTTGTCTAAAAAGTCCTTTGAGAAAAAGTTTGTCTCTTCAAGTTCTTTTAATCTCTTTGAATGATAATCCCAATCAATTCCTTTATAAGAAATATCTTGATTCTCAATTATTTTAGGTTTAAAGTCTTCTTTGGAGCTTTTAGTTTCAATCCATTTATAGAGATGTCTTGTTAAATTTGTCAATTCAATACTGTCATTGGACAATTCTAATTTATTCACTTTATTTTTTGAGGCGGACTGATTGCAACTTATATTGATAATTCCAAAAATCACAATCACCGTTGAAATAAGCTTGAATCCTTTCATAACGATTTTTAATCAATTCCTATAAATTGTAAAGTACCCATTTACATTCACTACCAACTTCATTATATAACAGAAATCCTAATGC
>Ga0209123_1002467_pt1 | contig 15575 bp, 19 predicted proteins | sample BarGraIncu00431A_FD_184500 | JGI IMG/M metagenome (GOLD analysis project Ga0209123, IMG submission 184500) | Arctic peat soil microbial communities from Barrow, Alaska, USA - Barrow Graham LP Incubations 004-31A (SPAdes) (version 2) | ecosystem: Environmental > Terrestrial > Soil > Wetlands >...
CTTAAAGTTGCATCACCAAACCATAAAGTTGCATCACCAAACTGTACAGATCCATCACCAATCCATAAAGTTGCATCACCAAAGCTTAAAGTTGCATCACCAAACTGTACAGATCCATCACCAATCCATAAAGTTGCATCACCAAAGCTTAAAGTTGCATCACCAAAGCTTAAAGTTACATCACCAAAGCTTAAAGTTACATCACCAATCCATAAAGTTGGGTCATCAAAAAGTAAAGTTACATCGCCGAAAATGAACATGCAGACCTTATATTTACTTTGTTGACCTGTGTTGCTTATAATATCGCTCCAACGGAGCTTAATAGCATCGAATGAAATACTTTTTCTACCATACTATCGCTTCTCCGAAGCTTAAATATCTAAAAGTTCAGTTAGGAACCTTAATCTGGCAGTAAAATATTCTCACTATTTCAAATTAAAGCTCCCAAGGAGCGACATTATAAAAAAGGTATGATGACCTCTCTATATGTTGAGTGCAAACATATATTTTAGGATTGAGAAAAATGTCGCAATTCAAGAATTGAGACATTTTCGTTGAAATACTGTAAGTGCGAATTTGATAAATATTGAGTGCTTCGGATGTAGTTTAAGACGTATATAACTGTATACAGGACAGTTATATTTTAGACCTCAAGTACATGGAAAGACTGCAACTATAATGTTAAAGTTTGTAGGCAGGGATAAATTGGGGACTGCTATTGATGTGTACTTTTATAAAACGAGACACATAATACTCATAAATTATCTGTGAAATGTTCTTTTCGATGCATCTGACTGCCAACAGGGTCTTTCGAACGCTGTAGGAGTTATCACATCCCTGTCAGCAGTCGGTACGACTCTGACAGCGGATGAAATGCCGGAATAATCTGTACATTCAAGCAATTTCATATAACTTCTAGGCATCGGGATTTGCATCGAAATCCTTCCGATAAGCGGTGGGTGTGATAGCATAAACTTTGAAGAATGCCCTGTAAAACGAACTGCGTGAACCAAAACCGCAATCAGCAGCAATGGTTTCGATGGTTTTTCGGGATTTGCTGTTATCCTGCAAGTAAATAAGAGCTTCGTTGAGTCTGTATTGATTGATAAAATCGGTAAAAGAAACTCCGCCATGCGCATGGAGCAAGGTGGATAGCTGATGTTCAGACATGTTGGTTGCCGCTGCCAGCGAGCTTAATGAACAGTCTTCATCCAGATAAGGTTTGCTTGCAACCATATACGCAGTAAGCGTTTTCCAGTGGCTCACGGCCTGTTCATCATTCATCTGATATGAAATTCTCTTATCTTCCATTTTTTCAGTATTCATAATGCCAATTGGAAGAGCTGTCAGGATAAACAGACAAATAAAATCTATATTTAAGACTATATGACCTATCAATATACTGGTTCGCTCATTGTTAATCATAAAACAGATTGGTAAGGATAGGAATATGACTATAATATTGACTAATAAAAACAGTCTGACCCACGTTATATTAGTTCTATATCCATTCTTCTCCACATAAATGGATTCTTTTTTTTGAATTCTTACGGCTTGATAACTACTAATCAGGTAAAAAATAATTTGCAGATAGACGATAGCATTGATAATGGTCATTTCTGTGCTGCCCGAATAAAAATCCTGAATCAACCAGTTTACCCTGACATCAACAGGCCGGCAATAAAACAGCACATTAAATAGCATGCAAGGAAGTAAGGGTATAACGTGTACCAGCGTGCTCCAGCGAATAAGCTTCGCCGATTGGTTTAGAAACTGTAAAACATAAAAATACATACACGGACTTATCAACATCAACAACAGGGCGTCCAGCGGGAGGTAATACGAAAGATGGGATACATTGTTAGTATGTACAGAATGGAAATGAAAGTCAATAACCTCACTGTAAGACGCAATTATCAGGAAAATCACGCCCAGAAAACTATTCGAACGTTTATTGGGTGAGCGTCTGACAAACAAAATCAGGGCCAGTATTAAAAACAACAGACTGGTTGATAAATTGAAATATCTTATTTCCATAGAATAAATCAGGTTGAATTTATCTTAAAATATTCCGCAAAAATAACAAATTTATTTATATTAGACATTATATAGGTTAGTTGTACATGGGGTTTATTTAAAGTATTCTTTGCCACGAAGTGGCTAAATGTGAATAACCCCCAGTGAAGCCTGTCTGCCGCAGGCAGGCTTGCGAAACTGGGGGATGAGAAATAATCCATATACACAACCCCGAAGCGGGTTGAATAATACCATAATATCTTATTGTTGAACCCTTTCAGGGTTCCATTTGTTTTGTGATTCTCATCCGCCGGTTTTACCGGCGGTTATTCACATTGATTCCCTCCGGGAATCTAAGAATTATGTCTTATTCATCATTAGTCCTAAATTCATAGCTATAATGGCTCAAATAATCCAACTTATATAATCTCTATTGTAAAAAATAAATCATAAAAAAAAGAGTTACTATATTGATAACAATATAATAACTCTTAATAGTAAAAATAAATTTAGCGGTGTTCAGCAATATCCTTTATAAATCCAGCAAACCTTCCGGCAACCGAACATAAATAATTTTCTTTTCGTGGTCAATTTCTTCAATATACTCCTCACCGGCCGGAATCAGCAATTCGTCATCTTTTGTTGGAATTACAAAAAGAACATTATCGGTAGTCTGATCAACTTCGGAAATCACTCCAAGCAATCCTTTTTCTGCATCTACCAAACTGAATCCGGCAAAGTAATCCAGTTCAATTTCAGCGTCTTCCACTTTTTCCAAAAACTTCTTTGGCAAATAAATTGGCAAGCCATAAAAAGTACGGGCTTGTTCTTCCGTAGTAATTCCATCCAGTTTCAGAAGGCCTGTAGTATTACCTTTAAACCTGAATTCTTTCAAGAAAAAAGGAACCAGGATTCCCTGCATATCAAAAATAAAATAGGGTACTTCTTCCCTATCGAAAATATCGGTAGTAAACGAAAAAGACATTTCACCATTAACTCCATGCGGTTTAATAATTTGTCCAATAGGGAAAACATCTTTCTTGAGAATCATTGATTAATTTTATAATTGAATAACAGGCTTATACGATAATTTTAATTTAGAAGTAAGTAACTGATTGACGCATTATCCCATTAGCATATTGGCACATTATTCTAAAACAGTTACCCAATCGTGTGTATCCGGTTCGTCACCATACTGAATACCGCGTAGTTTTTTGTAAAGCTTTTCGCATACTACGCCTGGTTTTCCATCGGGGGAAAAAATGTACGATTTATTTTCGTCAAAATCGTCGATGCGTTCTATCGGACTTATAACAGCAGCAGTACCACAAGCACCGGCTTCTTCAAAAGTTGCAAGTTCTTCAACTGGCACGGCTCTTTGTTCCACTTTCATTCCCATTTCAGCAGCAAGCACCATTAAGCTTTTATTGGTAATGGACGGCAATATGGATGTTGATTTAGGAGTAATATAAGTATTATTTTTAATACCAAAAAAATTGGCAGCACCACATTCATCAATATATTTTTTCTCTCTGGCATCCAGATAAAATATATTTGAATAGCCCAGCTCATGCGCACGTTGTCCGGCCACTAAACTGGCAGCATAATTTCCACCTACTTTAAATTTACCCATTCCCAGTGGAGCCGAACGATCATATTCGCGCATAATAACGAATGGAGTTGTTTGGAATCCACCTTTAAAATATGGACCAACCGGAGTTACAAATACAATAAACATGTATTCAGTAGCCGGTCTGACTCCAATTTGAGGTCCGCTACCAAAAAGTACCGGACGAATATATAATGCTGCACCCGATTCGTAAGGAGGTACAAAACGCTCATTCAATTTTACGGCTTTCAGCACAGCTTCTTCAAAAATTTCAATAGGAACTTTAGCCATCAAAGTACCTTCGCTTGAATCCTGCATGCGCAAAGCATTATCTTTCATCCGAAAAATACGTATCTTCCCATCTTTACCACGGAACGCTTTCAAACCTTCAAAAGATTCCTGTCCGTAATGTAAACTGGTAGCAGCCATGTGCAAACTCAGGTATTCACTTTCATGAATTTCAAGTTCACCCCACTTACCATCACTATACGTACAACGGATATTACAGTCGGTTTTCATATAACCGAATCCCAAATTTCCCCAATCTATCTGTTCCATAATAATACTATTTTCAAATATTTAATTTCTAATTCCCAATTATTAATTGTGAATTATCAATTGACTTTCGTTTCCCATATTAAAAAGCAAATCAATTATGCTCAAATTGGGTTGGAAACCATATCGTTGTTCAAAAACCTGATAATAAGGTTTGAGACTACTAAGTTGAGATTCTTTCTTGGGATGTATCGTTTCACGCAAATCCAAAAAAGCATCATCTAATTTATTTTTATATACTTCAGTAAAACAAATTACCGGCTGCAAATCCAATAATTCCAGTATTTTTGTTTGAATCTCTTGATTAAAATCCCAAAGAAACGTCCAGTTTCTTGTAAAAAAAGGCAATAAATCATCTTTATAATACTCAAAAAAAGGAGTAGAATTATAAGCCGATTCTATCGATCTCCAATGATTTATCTGCCAGTCATTATGTTCCGAAATACGCACATCCCGCATCAGAATCTTTTCTCCTGACGATTTTTCTACCGGAATACTCAATGCCATTACTCCGTTTGCCGCTGCAATGTGACATCTGTTCCTGTAAGTTTGTTTTTGGTAGAAATCAAATTGCTCTACAAAAACAGTCTTAGCATTAGCTATCGCAGAATAATACTCCACAGGAGCCAAATACGCACTCGACAAACAAATTTCTGACATTCTTTCTTTCTACCGACTACAAACTATTAACTATCTACTACCGGCTAAATTATTATCTTTCGGCGTTTTTAAAGAATCTGTTCCAACGGATTTTTCCGCTAAACCACCCTTTATCCTTATCCAATGAAAGCCAAACCATAACCGGACGACCTACGATATGATCTTCGGGTACAAATCCCCAATAGCGCGAGTCAGCGGAATTATGACGATTATCACCCATCATCCAGTAATAATCCATTTTAAAAGTATAGGTTTTGGTAGGCTTATCGTTGATATAATAAACGCCATCTTTCACTTCAAGCTTGTTTTTTTCATAACTGCGAATAATTCGCTCATAAATAGGCAAATTATATTTATTCAGCGTCAATGTAGTACCTTTCTTAGGAACCCAAATTGGACCGTAATTATCGCGAGTCCAACTTTTGCCACCACCAAGAGGGAAAACATCACCCGGTCTGTCCGAAGTTTCAATAATAATTTTAGTTACACCGGCAGTCTTTTGCAATTTATTATACGACTCCTCAGTCAATGGGAAATGATAAATTGGCAATTTTGAATCTAAACCTATCGAGGCAAATTCCTGAACTAATTGTCCATCATTATAAAGTTTTATATCATCATTGCTGATTCCCAATTTGTCAAATAAATCTGTATTTAAAAGAGTTCCATCTGTTTGAACAAAATAATTAAACTGAAGTCCCGGTATCTTTTCTTGTTTTTGTCCGTTTACAATTACCTGATTATTTTTCACTTCCAACCAATCACCTGAAATTGCAACACAACGTTTTACATAGTTCTCGCGACGGTCGACAGGACGATAAACAATATCTCCAAATTCTTCCTTATTATTTCTCACAGCATCTCTGCCACGGTAATAACACCAGGAATAATAATCAGGATTAGGCTGTTTTACAGCAACCGTGTCACCTGCCGGAAAATTGAAAACGACAATATCATTTCGCTTAACAGTATCAAATCCTTTCAATCGGTGATAATCCCACTGAGGATGTTCAAGAAAAGACTTACAATTCAAAATGGGAAATGTATGTTGTACAAGAGGAAATGAAAGCGGTGTGTTAGGTACACGTGGTCCGTAACTGGCTTTACTAACAAAAAGAAAATCACCCACTAATAAGCTTTTCTCAAGCGAAGAACTTGGGATTTGATAATTTTGGAATAAAAAAGTATTTATAAAATACACGGCTACTAATGCAAAAACAATGGCATCTACCCAACCCATAAAACTCAATAATGCTTTATTTTTAGTTTTTTTCCACCAGGTCCAGGGTATAAAATGTGTGATAAACACATCAAATACAACCGGTAAACCCAAAAGCCACCAGTAGTTACCAACCCAAACAATGAAAAGGGTGTAAATTAGACTCCAAACGCTTACCTTAACCCAATGCATAAGTGGTTTTTCGAATCGTGATGTTTCGTTTTCTATATTCATTATAATTTGTAAATTAAAATTTCAGCATGTCTTCCATGCCTAAAAAGCCTTTTTTTCCGTTAGTGAATTCAGCTGCAATAACAGCTCCAAGTGCAAATCCTTCACGACTTTTGGCATCGTGGGTAATTTCAATAGAATCAACTTCCGATTCATAGCGAATTGTATGGATACCCGGAACTTGACCTTCACGAATTGATTTAATAGCCATTTCCTGTGGATTTGTTTCGGTTTCTTTTACCCAACTGTTTTTCCTGTCGAGCTTTTCCAGAATTCCTTCGGCCAGCGTGATAGCAGTTCCACTTGGTGCGTCAAGTTTTTGAGTGTGATGCACTTCAGTCATCTCAACATTGTAGTTTGGGAACTGGTTCATTATAGTTGCAAGATATTTATTTACAGCCATAAATACATTTACTCCTAAACTAAAATTCGACGACCAAAAAAGAGTCTTTCCACCTTCTTCAATTTCTTTTTTGAGTGCAGGAAGTTCTTCGGTCCAACCGGTAGTACCAGAAACAACCGCAACTCCGGACGCAAATGCACGACGATAATTACTTAAAGCAACATGAGGAATTGTAAATTCAATTGCTACATCTGCTGTTTTAAATGCATCAGAATCAAAATCATCCGTATTATCCAAATCAATTATAGATACAATTTCATGTCCACGTTCACGGGCAATCCTCTCAATGGTTTTACCCATTTTTCCGTAACCAATTAAAGCTATTTTCATTATTATGTCTCCAAACCCTAAAGGCGGATTATTTTATTTATCTTAACAAATATATCCCGAAACAAGTTTTTCATTCGAGATTAGAAATCTTTTTTTAGTATTGTCCGGTTCGAAGCAGAACCAATGTACAAGCTTCTTCTACTTTAATATCGTTTTGAATCAACAATTTTTCAAATTCCGGATTTTCAGTTCCGGGATTAAAAATCACCCGACGCGGATTCAATGATATTATATATTCATAGTACTCTGGTTGAAACTTATCGGAAACATACATAGTTACCGTATCAATATCATCAAATTCTTTCATCTCAATATCAATAGTTCTATCAAAAATCACCTCAGGGCGTTTTCCAATCAACTCAATGTCATACCCATGTTCCAGTAAACGCTCTGCAGCTAAATATGCGTATCGCTCGGGATTACTGCTTGCACCAATTATTAATGTCTTAGTCATATTTATAAAATTACGAATTATATTTTAACCTTCTCTGAAAAAATCAAAACACTCAAAAATTTCATCTTTTGTTGCTGTCTGATTAATATGAATATCACCGATATTCGCTAACAACGTGAAATTTATTTCTTTTGAATCATTCTTTTTATCGTGTGTCATCAATTCAAAAAGAGCTTCATACTCTTTACAGCTAAACTCAAAAGTACCGTAATAATCTTTAATTAAATACTTCAACCTCAGCAATTCTTCTTTTGGAAAATCAAGTTTTATAAACGACAAATATAATTCACAGAGCATTCCCCACATTACTGCATATCCGTGCAAAGCAGGTTTCTTAGTCTTATATGACCAACTTTCGAAAGCATGACCAAATGTATGACCCAAATTCAACGCTTTTCGTATATTAGCTTCAAAAGGATCTTGTTCTACAATACGTTCTTTTATTCGTATACTTCTTGTAAGCAATTCTTTCAACTCCTCAAAATCCAATTTTTCTAAATCGAATTTCAACACATTTTCCCATTCTTCGCGAGTATCAATGAGCGCATGTTTCACCATTTCGGCGTAGCCCGATCGTAAATTAGCAGCATCAAGCGTTTTAAATAAATCGATATTAATTAAAACTGTTTCAGCAGGTGCAAACACGCCAATTTCATTTTTCAATCCCATGAAATTAATACCCGTTTTTCCTCCTGTAGCAGCATCCACAGCACCAAGCAGTGTAGTCGAAACATTTATATAACGTATTCCACGTTTAAAAGTGGAAGCTGTAAATCCGCCAATATCAGTAATCATTCCGCCGCCTAAATTGATTATCAATGATTTACGGGTTGCTCCATTCACACTTAAGTATTTCCAAATTACAACTGCTGAATCTATATTTTTGTTCTCATCACCACTTGGAATACAAATAATATGACAACCATTTAGTTTTTTAGATTGCAAAGCCAACGGCAAACAGAATTTCTGTGTATTAGCATCAACTAAGACAAAAATGCTATCTGCACTTTGATTGCCAATTGCCTGATTCAATTCAGAAATAAAATTCTCACATATCTTTGTAATCGAATGACTCATCGTTTTTTAATTTTGCTGACAAAGATACTTTTTTCTTTAAAATTAGAAGTCAAAAATAGATGGAAACTATATGATTTTTTTCAACATTACTTTTTTAGAAGAATTTCATTTAAAAAATCAAAAATCTTTTGCACATATGAATATATGTTCATATATTTGCAGAAAATTTCAACTATGACTCAAAACCCTAATGCTGAATTGATGGAACAAGCTGCTTACGCGCTCAAGGCCATATCACAAGGAACCCGCTTATGTGTAATTTCTTTACTGGCAGAAAACGAAGAAATGAACGTAAGCCAACTGGTAGAAGAGCTTAAATGCGAACAATCGCTCCTCTCCCATCATCTAACCGACATGCGGGCAAAAGGCATTTTAAATTGTCGTCGCGATGGCAAAAACTGTTATTATTCACTTGTAAACAAACAAATTGTACAAATTATAGATTGCATAAGGACTTGTCACTGTGTATAAATAAATTCTACGTGAATATTTTTTTATACACAAATATCTAAACAATTAAAATTACAGTATATTATGAACGTATTTTTTAAAAAACATTTACTCAAAATAATAGGATCGGCAGTAGGCGCAGCCGGCGGATATGCTTATTATCACTTTGTTGGTTGTGCAAGTGGACATTGTCCAATTACATCTAATCCATATATGAGCATGCTTTACGGAGCACTACTTGGATATTTATTATTTGACATGTTTAAAAAGAAAGAACATGGAACTAATTAAAAACTATTTCAAAGACTGGAGCGCAATGCGAATAATCCGACTGGTCATAGCCGGAGCACTATTTATTTCATACTACTATAACAGGGAGTATTTCTTCCTTTTCTTCGGCATTGTTTTAACAACACAGGCAGTATTTAATATCAGTTGTCCGGGTGGAAGCTGCGAAACTCCTTACAAAGGAGAGAAAAAGACTGATATTGAATTTGAAAAATTTGAACAAAAAAAATAACAGAATATGTACAGTACATTTTTAGTATCTAAAACCGAATGCATGGCTTGCAACAACCAGGTTTTAAAAACATTAGGAACTCTACGTGGGGTTTTTGGAGCCGAAATGGATAGAATTGAAGGTAAAATAGAAGTTTCACATACCGATGAGGTAACACGAAACGAAATTGCAGAAGTCCTTTTATCTCTCGGGTTTCCTGAACGAAACTACCCTGATGATGACAACATGCAAGTTGAAGCTGACGAACCATCCATTTGGGGATGTGCATTATAACAGGTTCATTTTAAATACATTATTAATCATATAAAATCAAAATTTTAAATCATTCAAAATCATAAAGCAAATGAAAAAAATAATTTTTGCGAGCATGTTACTTGCACTTACATTTATGGCATGTGCCGGAAAACCAAAAGAAAATAAAACAGAAGAAAATAACAAATCAAAAGAAGTAAAACAAATGGGAACAATTCATTTAACCAAAGCAGAATTTTTATCGAAAGTAGCAAATTACGAAGCAAATCCTACAGAATGGAAATACCTGGGAGATAAACCTTGTATAATTGACTTTTACGCCTCATGGTGTGGACCATGTAAAACTATAGCCCCAATTTTGGAAGATCTTGCAAAAGAATATGAAGGCCAAATTTACGTTTACAAAGTAAACACTGAAGAAGAACAAGAGTTAGCAGGTGCTTTTGGCATACGCAGCATTCCGACTATATTATTTTGTCCAATGGTTGGTGCTCCACAAATGGCACAGGGTGCAATGCCAAAAGATTCATTTAAGCAAGCAATAAAGGATGTATTGTTAAAGAAATAAGCTACTCCCAACTTATAAAATAACTTAAGATTCATAATTACCCGTAGGAATAAATCAAAGAAATAAAATCCCAGATTGAACCTATAAATAAACTAACTACCATTGTCAAGCAAAGACAATGGTAGTTAGTTTTATTGTTTCACCCAAATCAAACAATAATTAGTTAATAAACCTAAATAGAATACTCTACAATTAAACCAGTTAATGATTATATAGTCAAAGGAACATATTACAAAGGAATAATAGTATTCACTTTAAAAAAAAAGTAACATGAAAAAGTTTTTAAAATTAGTATTGGCTTCTGTATTTATCTTTAGTATGTCTGCTATGGCACAAGATCAGACACCTCCTCAGGGACCAGGGCCAGGAATGAGACAACAACTTTCGGCTCAAGTACGAGCAGAGAACATTGCCAAAGAATTAAACTTGACTGATGGCGACAAAGTTAAAGTTCAAGCAATTTATGAAAAAAACGATGCAATCTTTGCAAAATTCAGAGCTGATGTTAGTAGAGACAGTCCTGATTTCAGAGAAAAATTCAAAGCTCTACGTGATGCTCAGGACGCTGAACTGGTTGAAGTTATTGGGAAAGAAAAATTTGAAGCCTATCAAAAATTGCAGGCTGAGCGTCGTCAAAAGATGATGAATAACAATTAAAAAATAAAGGTATGAAAAAGTATTGTGTATTAGTTATGGTTATGGTTTTTACGTTTAGTTTATCGGTGATGGCGCAAAGTCCAACACCACATCAAAACTTTCGTGTAGAAAAGAAAGAAATGAGACATGGAGTAAGACCTATGTTTGACCAAGAAAGAAGAGCTGGAAGAATGGCTAGAGAATTGGAATTTAGAAGTATTAATACTTTGTTAGAAAAAAACGAAGCAAAAATGCTCCAAGAGCTAAGCTTGTTAAAGTAAACAAACAAGCAAATGACCAGAATGAAAAAAAAGGGAGACCAAGAAATTTGGTCACCCTTTTTTTTATTGGATAAATTCATCGAAGCTTGAAAATAATTTACAAGTATAACAAAACCTATATAATACTGCAAATACCTGATTCAAAGTTAATTAAACTAAAATGCGGATTTTTATTTAAACCAATTGAAATTAATTGGGTCAAATAAGCATAAATGAAAATCAATTTATAAACATTTAAAATTATAGAATTATGAAAAGGTATGTAATGTTAGTATTAGCTTCGTCTTTTGTATTTGCGTTAGCAGTTTCTGCACAGGATCAAACCCCTACTCAGCCACAAGAAGGTAAGCGACCTGGTTTTGAACAAAATCAGATGCATCCTCAGCCAAGAAAAGGTCTCAAAAAAGACTTTAAACAAGCAGAAAAGCCAAAACTTACGGCACAAAAACGTGCAGGTTATTTAGCCGTAGACCTAGAACTAACTGATGTTCAAAGAGCTAAAGTGCAAGCATTGTTTGAAAAACAAGACAATGCACGTGAAAGCCGCTTGGCTGACATAAAAAAAATGCATGAACAAGAAATCGCCAAAGTAGAAGCTGAAAGGAAAGCAAACGATGCTGAAATGGAAAAAATTCTTGGTGCTGAGAAGTTCAAACAATTTAAGACAATCCAAACGGAACGTCATCAAAAATTGGAAGGCATGAAAGAGGGAATGATGGCTAGAAGGAATAATCAAGAGCGATTTGGGGAACGAAGAGAAAACTTTCATAATGGTTTTGCACCAAAAGGAAATGATATAAAAAGAGATTCTCTTAGAAGAAATTATCAAAGACCCGAACCAAAACCAAACAACTGATAATCAAAATTTGTAACTATACACAAAACACCCATTAATCGAAATGATTAATGGGTGTTTTCATATTATTATGCAAATTATTTTTTCATAATCTCCATTTGATGACGAATCGATTCTTCATGAATGGCAACCAGCACGGTTTTCATAAACTCACCATCCATATCCATATCTATTGCCTGGGCAATTCTATTCTGCAAAATTTCATCATATCGCTGTTCTTGTAAAATAGACATATTATGCTCTTTTTTGTAAACCCCAATTTCGTTAGAAACACGCATACGACGAGCCAACAATTCAAGTAGGCTTGTATCAAGTTCATCTATCTGACGACGCAATGCTGTCAGACTTTCTGTACTTTGTGTCATATCACGAATAACAATCGTACTGAGAATAAAATCCAGTACAGCAGGAGTTATTTGCTGTGCCGCATCGCTCCAAGCTTTATCAGGATGACAATGTGATTCAATGATCAATCCATCGAAATTCAAATCCATAGCTTGCTGGCAAAGCGGCGCAATCAATTCTCGCTTACCGCCTATGTGACTTGGGTCACAAATTATCGGTAAATTTGGTAATTGACGGTGCAATTCAATTGGAATATGCCATTGAGGTAAATTCCTGTATATTTTCTTTTCGGAAGTACTGAAACCACGATGAATAGCTGCAATACGTCTAATCCCGGCATTGTAAATACGCTCAATCGCTCCAATCCACAAATCCAAATCAGGATTTACCGGATTTTTTATGAATACAGGAATATCTATTCCTTCCAATGCATCAGCAATTTCCTGAACAGCAAAAGGATTTGCAGAAGTTCTGGCACCAATCCACAGAATGTCAACATTATGCGACAAAGCTTCGCGAACATGCTTCGCAGTAGCAACTTCTACGGCGGTATACATTCCTAATTCCGATTGAACACGTTGCAACCAAGTCAATCCTTCTACTCCAATTCCTTCGAAACCACCCGGTTTAGTACGCGGTTTCCAAATTCCTGCACGAAATATTTTTATCCCACGAGCTGCTAATCCCCGAGCAGTTTCCATAACTTGTTCTTCGGTTTCTGCACTACATGGTCCGGCAATTATGAGCGGACGTTTAACATCGACTCCAGGTAATAAAATTGATTCGAATTCCATAATTTTTCAGTTTTTGGTAATTAGCAAGCATTTATCAGCCACTAACCCAGTTATTATTATTGTTTGTTTGTTTATAATATTTAAAGTTCAATTATGAACAGCAATTACTGTTTTAAATAATTGATTACGATATAATTCTTTTCAAAGCCTCTTCAAGAACCGGCTCCGGACAGCAAAGAGATATGCGTACATAACGGTTCCCTTTGTCGCCAAAAATAAATCCGGGCGTAATAAATACATTTTTACCGTAAAGAATTTCGTCAGCCAACACACCAGAATCTTTATACTTGTCCGGAATTTTAGCCCAGATAAACATTCCAACTTGTTTTAAGTCGTATTGGCAATTTAAAGCATCCATAATTTTATACGTTATTTCCCTCCTACGTGCATACACTTTATTCATTTCCGCATGCCATTCCTCCGAATTTTGCAAAGCCGCAACTGCTGCAACCATCATTGGGCGAAACATCCCTGAATCGACATTCGATTTTACTTTTAATATCCACTGAACAAATTCGACATTAGTTGCCAACATAGCCATACGCCAACCCGCCATATTGTGGGCTTTGCTCATAGAATTCATCTCAATGCAAATATCTTTTGCTCCTTCTACTGCCAGAATACTAAGCTTATCATCATTCAATATAAAACTGTACGGATTATCGTTACATATAACGATGCTGTGCTTTTTGCCAAATGCTACCAATTTTTGAAATAATTCAACAGAAGCATTGGCACCGGTAGGCATATTTGGGTAATTGACCCACATTAATTTAACGCTACTCAAATCCATTTGTTCAAGCGCATCAAAATCTGGTTCCCAATTGTTATTTTCATCCAAGTCATACGATATAATATTGGCCTCGCACAAGCGGCTTGCCGAGGTGTATGTAGGATATCCCGGATTCGGAACCAATACACTGTCGCCCGGATTGACAAAAGCCAGTGTAATGTGCAGTATTCCTTCTTTTGAACCAATCAGCGGTTGAATTTCAGTAACCGGATTCAGATCGACATTATACCATTTTTTATACCATTGTGCAAAACCATTGCGCAACTCTGGAATTCCGACATAGCTTTGATAACCGTGGACATTAGGTTTTAGAGATTCAGCACATAATGCTGCAATAGTTTGTTCGGAAGGTGGCAAATCGGGATTTCCAATTCCCAGATTGATTACATTTTTTCCGGCTGCATTCATTTCGCCTACTTCGCGCAATTTTGCAGAGAAGTAGTATTCCGAAACACTGTTTAGCCGGTTTGCTGGTTGTATATTCATCGTGATATTGTTATTAACTTCGTATTATTGAATTGTATTATTGAAATTGATTATCCGGAAACTGTCAATTAATCTATAGGTGTATGCGCTGATTTATATTCACCTAAAATTTGAAAATGATTCGTCAATGGACGAATTGCATCAAGAGCCAGTTTATATCGGTTGTAATTATCGAAAGTCAAATTTATATAGAATTGATATTCCCACTCATGCCCGAGAATTGGTAATGATTGAATTTTGGTCAGATTCACATGATAAAATGAAAGAATAGAAAGCACTTTAGCCAAACTACCTTCTTCATGCGGAAGCGTAAAAACCATAGATGCTTTATCCATATGAATTCCTTGTTTCAATTGCTCTGCCAAAGCAGGTTCGGCAATGATAAGGAAACGGGTAAAATTGCGTTTATTGGTTTCAATTCCTTTTGCAATTATTTCCAACCCATATATTTCAGCTGCCAAAGTACTGCATATTGCAGCCCGTCCGGCAATTTTATTTTCAGCAATAACCTTTGCCGACAAAGCAGTATCTTCGCTTTCGATAGCTTTCAAATGGTGATGTTGTTCCAGAAAATCCACACATTGCATCAAGGCGATAGGATGCGAATAAACCTCGTCGATATCTTCAATACGTTGATCCGGAAGTACAGCCAGATTATGTTCAATACGTAATTTATATTCGCCTATTATCTGACATCCACTCTCACGAAGCAAGTCATGGTTCTGCAACAAACTACCTGCAATCGTATTTTCAATGGCAATAATTCCTAACAAATTTTCATCGGCGGCCAGTGCATTGAATAAATCCTTAAAAGTAATGCAAGGAAGAATTTCAATTTCTTCACCTTCGAAAAATTGTCTTGCTGCAATTTCGTGAAATGCACCACTTATGCCCTGAATAGCTACTTTTTTCATTTCATTTAAAATTTGTGATAAAAAAAATCCTGCTCATTTGTTGAGCAGGATTTTCATGTATTATCTATTAATATAGTTTTGTTTTTTACATAAAGGCTATCCTGCTCTCACCTACTAAAGTAAAAG
>Ga0209123_1002468_pt1 | contig 15569 bp, 20 predicted proteins | sample BarGraIncu00431A_FD_184500 | JGI IMG/M metagenome (GOLD analysis project Ga0209123, IMG submission 184500) | Arctic peat soil microbial communities from Barrow, Alaska, USA - Barrow Graham LP Incubations 004-31A (SPAdes) (version 2) | ecosystem: Environmental > Terrestrial > Soil > Wetlands >...
CAGAAAAAATAAAGAACCATGAATGTCGGAAATAAAAAATATTTTCACTTACAAACCCACCTTTTCAAAATTTAATTTTTATGTTTTATAATTCCTATAGCTGTGCCAATAATATATGTATCTTCACTATCTATTACAATCGGCTGATATTTTTCATTTTCTGGCATAAGTAGAATTCTTTCCCTACCTATAGATAGCCTTTTTAAAGTAGCATTTCCGCCTATGTCAACAGCTACAATATCATTATTATTTGCCGATTGTTCCTGGCGTATTACCACATAATCTCCATCATCAATATTAGCTCCAATCATACTGTCACCTTTAACTTTTAGAATAAAAGGATTTTTCACTCCCTTTAACCAATACTTAGGAATGTAAAACTTATCTTCTATTTCAGAATTAATAAGTATAGGTTCACCTGCCGCTATGTCACTGTATACAGGCAATTCTAACAACTGTTCATTTATGTATTCAAGCTCACCCTTTTGATCATCTACTATAATATCCGATATTCTACTATAATCTCTCATAAATTCATATTTTCTATTATGTCTTATATCACAATATTGAAAGTTTTCCAATGAACTAATATCTATTTTTTCACTTATAATATTATCGCAAATTTCTAAAGGCTTTCCCTCTGGTACGTAGCTATTTTTAAAGGTATAAGATTTCGCTTTTTCTCCTATTGGTTTAGCATTAACTCTTTTCCCTTTTATCATCCATGAATTCATTGTGTGATCCACATCTGTATCCACAAGAAACGTCATGGTAGAATAAGACTTTTTGTTAAATAAAGAATTAATAAAATCTAACTGTACCTTAGTTAAATCATTTCCTTTATCAATTATAATATGAGAGTATTTGCCTTGTGTTATAGACTCCGCCATATGTAATGCATATATATTAACATCCTCATTATCAACTAGTCCCTTTGATATAAGACTCTTATTATAAATGACCATTAATTCATATATTGCTTTTCTAGCAGTCGAATTTTTAGGAATTCTTTGTGGACCTTTTCCTTTCTCGCATTTTCTTCCCGTTCTATTTATTTGTAAATAGAGTTCAGATTTTAAGTAATTACAACTTTTTATCCACTTTATCTCTTCTAGAAAAAATCGAGTATAGTCAGTACATAATATTCTTATCCTTGGATAATTTCTTTTAATTTGCAATATACATTCCTTCATTATAGAATCTTTTTTATCATCATCTATAATTGCTACCTTTTTTAATTTGTGTTTATTTTTATACCCCAAAAAATATCTATATAAAATATTGTCTAGTGTAGCCACATGACATTTTCTTTCTTGACTAGAAAACAAACTCAAATACTCAATCTTTGTTTCCTCTTGTGCTATGTTGTATATATTTTTGATATAATTAATATCTTCACCTTCAGATGTTAGCATTAATACTTTATCCTCTTCATATAGGCAATAGTTATTATTAAGGTAAAGACTTCTATAAATAGCTGCAGTTGTTTTACCTGACCCCTTGTTGCCTCTTATTAAACTATATCGTGATGGCTTATCACAAATCATCTTTTGTTGTTCCAAACTCAATTTCATTTAATTACCTCCACCGTGGACATACTAATAGTATACAATAACATCAACCTCAAAGTAAAATTTTTATAAAATTTTATAAAAAATTACCAAGGGTCACAATTTTAATTTATGAATATATACATACATTTACTGAGCATACTAAGATATATATAAATTTATAACTTATCTAAATAAAATGCACTAGAGGTGATTAATGTGAAAGGAAAAATATTAAGTATTATAATTTCTTCTACTCTTTTCATTAGTTGTTTTTCAACTGTTTCATATGCCATGCAATTTAAAAATGAATCACTTAAAATTCCTGAAAATCAATATCTTGAATACTATAATGACGAAAACAAAAAAACAACTTCAATAGTGGAATTTTTCAAAAATGTCTTTAGTAATAATGCAACACATAATGGACTAAGTACTAAAGAATATAATTGGTATTTCCAACCTCGAAATGATAATACTCCACCTGATGGGCCTAAAGAAACAGGTCAACTTATGTCAAAGTACGATTGTTATCATCTAGGAGATATATCAAAAAAGGTATTGTATCTAACTTTTGACGAGGGTTATGAAGCAGGATATACCGCCCCTATACTCGATGTTTTGAAAAAGCATAACGTAAAAGCAGCATTTTTTGTAGTTAAACCCTATATTACTTCTAGTCCTGACTTAATTAAAAGAATGGTAGACGAAGGCCACTTAGTATGTAATCATAGTAATCACCACCCATCAATGGCCTCTATCCAAGATAAAGAAAAATTTAATAAGGAGTTATCCGACGTAGAGGAAGCATTTGAAAATGTTACTAATAAAAAGATATCTAAATATTTTAGACCTCCAATGGGTAAGTATAGTGAATTATCTTTAAACTACACCAAAAATTACGGATATAAAACTATATTTTGGAGCTTCGCTTATATGGATTGGATTACAAATAATCAACCTTCCCATGAAGTAGCAATTAGAAAAATTATGCAAAGAACCCATAACGGCGGAATTATGTTATTACATGCAGTATCAAAGACCAACGCAGAAATATTAGATGATGTAATTACTCAGTGGGAAAACCAAGGTTATGTGCTAAAAAGTTTAGATGAACTACCTGCTTTGCAATGATAATTAATGTATTTTCACGTAAATTAAAAGATTCTATCTGAAAGCAGATAGAATCTTTTAATTTACATTGTACAAAAAAAACATTAAACCTTTTTATATAACATTTCAACATGTGGTATATTATCTTCTAAATACACCTCACTAACCTTTACAAACTTAAGGCTAGAATAAAATTCTAATAAATATTGTTGCGCAGAAATTCTAACTCTATTTTCATTTAAATTATTTTCAATAAATCCTATTGCACACTTCATCATTTGTTTTGCTAATCCTTTACTCCGGTATTCTATATTAACTAACACCCTTCCTATAGATATTTCATCATAAGAAACACCTTTTTTTAATATTCTTAAATACAGAATAATTTTGTTTTCCTTTTTTGCAAATAAATGATATGAAGTTTTGTCTTTACCATCACAATCATCATAAATACATTGTTGCTCTACAACAAAAACCTCACTTCTGAGCTTTAATATTTCATACACTTCTTCGCCACTTAGCTCATCGAATTTTTTTATTTCAAAGTCCATACTCTTATTCTCCTTTTAATGATTTAGATACATTCATTATTAATTAAAAATATTATACATTCTAGATACTATTAATAAAATTTATATTAATATTTTTATTAGCCCAATTACTAATAAATGCACCGGATAAAAAGCATAAAAAGCATATCTAAGGTCTTTCCCTTTATTGCCGTTATACTTAAATATAAAAATTAATGAGGCTAATGATATACCCTGAATAAACCAAGTTAAATCTAATGCTACATCCTTATATTCATATAAATAAACTAGAACTTGTGATTCATTTAATACTATGTATACAATAGTTTGTGATATAATTGTTTTTATTTTGTTATCTCTGAAAACATAAAATGTTAAAATCATACCGACTCCATAGATTCCATAGTCGGTAGATAAAGTTTCAGCTAGTAAACCTAAAGCTAACACAGCAAATATTTTAGAATATTTTAAATTGAGCGTATCCCATGTACTAATTGCCAGAAGCCCAATTGCTAAGGTAAAAAACACATTTAGATGTGGACTTGGACTTCCCATAAGAAATCTTAGAACATCTGAAAAACTACGAACACTTAATGGTTCATTAAATGCAAGCGAAAATGGTATTTGCGATATGGCTGCAAATATCAATAATCTGTAGAAATATTTAGAAAACGAATTTGTTTTAGAATATCCCATAGCAATTAGGTATGCAAATATAGGAAATGATAATCTTCCTACCATTCTTAAGATTATAACTTCTGGGAATAATGCCGCGCCCACGTGGTCAATTAACATCAATAAACATGCAATAATTTTTAACATACTGGTTGTTATGAAAATCACCCCTAATAGATATTAGATTTGTCTAACTCCATTTAAAATTATACCATTTATTTCATATGTTGCGCTATTATGTTTTTCAGTTTCATATCATCACTTATTAAATTACCTCAACTTTGTTCATCCTAAATATAATGAGCATTATAAAAATAATGCTATATACAATAGAAGATACTATAGTAAAATAATAGTTTTCTAGTGTAAATGAATTAGCACCTTGTACTAATTTATATGGTATAAACTTTCCAATTGTATTCAAATTTACGAGTGTTGCACTAAAAAAAGTTATCATTAAAGTTATAAAACCTGCTGTTACACCTTTTTTCACAAAGCTACTAAAAAGAGTTACAAGAGTTATATTAAAAAAGTAATATACAGACATTAAAATAGCTGAGTTCATTACACCTGAAAAACTAACTTTTTCTCCTTGTAATAAGCTGCCTGCATAGTAATCACAAGTTAAAAAGCCTATGAAGGTTAATATTGTTACCACAATAGTATAATGAATTATTTTAGCCAGTACAATGCCAGGTGGCTTACTACCCTTAGAATATGGAAACACTAGTTTTTCTCCATTTATCTCATCATTTAAGCTGCTTGACAATGTGAATACTATAAATAAGCTTCCAATTTGAAAAAGGTCTTTAATATAATTATTAATGGAACTCTTAGGAGTAGCAATAATAAGTAGACTTAAATCTCCTTGCATTTGCCTTTCTAATATTTTTGGAAGTAGCTTTAACATAAATGGATCTAAAATAGCAAATGCAATTATTCCTACAGCAAGTATTATATATTTATATTGTCTTTTGGATTCCATTATTTCTTTCTTAAAATATGCCTTAAATGTTGTCATTTTTATTCACCAGCCTTATAAAAATGTCCTCAAGATTACTTTTTCTAAGATTATACGATAAAATATTATTTTTCCCCTGCATAAGTAGTTTCAAAAGTTCTGATTTAGCTATATCTAAATTACTAACATAAATAGAGGCTTTATTTTCATTTATCAAAACTTTCTCTACCCACTTAAAGTCTAAAAGAATTTGATCTAACTTTACAATACGTTTTTCAAATTCAACATCGAATATAGGTTGAATATACTTATTCTTCAGATTTTCTAAATTATCTGATAAAAGTATTTTACCTTTATCCAAAATACTTACCTCGTCACAAACCCTTTCTACATCACTCAAAATATGAGTAGAGAGAAAAACAGTAGTTCCGGATAACTTCAAGTCTTTTATAAACTCTAATATTTCCATTCTTCCCTCAGGGTCTAATGCGGAGGTTGGTTCATCTAAAAAAACTATTTCTGGTTTATTAAATAATGCCACCGCAATTCCTAACCGCTGCTTCATTCCGCCTGAATATTGTCCTATTTTTTTCTTTGCTACCAAGTTGAGCTTTACAATTTGTAAGATTTCTATAGTTCTCTCCCTTATATTTTCCTCTGGCATTCTAGCTATTTCACCAATAAAGTGCAGGTATTCATTGGCATTCATATAATTATAAAAAACTGGATTCTGTGGCAGATAACCAACTTTTCTTAACAATTGTCTTTTATTCTTTTTAAAATCTTCTCCATCTAAATATATTTCCCCACCATTAAAATCAATTAACCCTGAAAGTATATTCATAGTCGTAGTTTTCCCCGCTCCATTTGGTCCTAAAAATCCGTATATTGTTCCTTTTTTTATTTCAAAAGATATGTTATTTAAAACTTCAAAGTCTCCATATTTTTTATTTATATTTATCACTTTAATCATCTTATTCACGCTCTCTTCCTATTAATAAAAAAGCTATTGCACCTATTAATTGAATAAAAATTATAATTAAAGCCCATACCCACTTAGGTAAAAATTTAACCCTGTCGAGTGTTAATCTATATAAGCAAAACCCCACAAGAACTACCTCTAGTATAATTACAGGTGCTAGTAATTTTATTATCTCAATTAAAGCCATTCCTTCAAACATATTATATTCCCCCTTTTTTATTTTCATAACTTTAACGTTTTCAACATCAAAAAGTTCATTATAAATTAAAAATATATATTATAATTAACACTTCTCTTTAATTACAATTATAAATTGCTCATATTTCAAAGCAATTAAAAAAATCAGCTACTAATTAAGCAGCTAATTTTTATTTTTTTTATTTTTTCTATTTAAGATTACTCGTGTTACTAGTATATATATAAGGAGATTACCTGGTGTATTCAAAAGAGCAAAAACTCCCCAAAACCAATAATATTTTTCTTTACGCTTTCTTGCATCAAAAAAGACCCAAGCCCCTTGTACTAATACTATAGGAATAGCTATTGCTAGTATTATAAAGAGTTGTTTATTTGAATCCCCCATCAAATTTCACTCCCTCGCCTTTTGATTGCCATACAAGCGATTCCTATCCAAGGTATAATTATTACAATAATAATCTGCGAAATGATTAATATCTTAACCCCTAAGTTAATTATGGTTATAGCATATATTGAAAGAATCAAAAATGATGATAATATAAACAAAATGAATTCTTTTTTAGCCTTCTTGTTTTCTCTTAAATAATCCCCTTTCTCTACAATGCCCAAGATATCTATATTCAAATCAAAAATATCATCATTCAATACCGATATTTTTGCACTTGCAGAATTTAGCTTGCTTCTAAATTCATATGATTCATCACTATATCCTAATTTTTTGTCCATTTCCTCATAATCTTCATTGTAAAATTCATTGATTAAAGAATTTTCAATTTTATTTTGCAAAGAATTTTTAGTCTTATCATAACCATCCATTTACATAATCTCCTTTCTTTCAATTTCTTTTATTATAAATTTTACTGAATTATGAAGTCTTGATCTGACTGTTCCAATAGGGCAGTTTATAATTTGTGATATTTCCTCATATTTATACCCGTAATAGTGTTTTAAGATAAATACAGCCCTTTGCGCGTAAGGTAATTTTAAAATTATTTTCATTATCTCGTTATATTCGTAATTTGCTATTACAATATCTTCTACTTGTCTACCTCTATCGGCTAAATTTCCCTCTACTACCTGAAAAGTTTTATTCTTTCTTAAATAATCTCTGTAAACATTAGTAGCTATTTTTATAAGCCATGTAGAAAATTTTGCTTTGGGCTCGAATTTATTTATGTTAATTACTGCCTTTAGCAGTGCATCTTGGATAATATCTTGTGCTAAATGGGGGTCTCCTACCATTTTAACAACGTACCCTTTTAAAATATTAAGATTATCTTTTAAAAGGGAATTTAATGCGCTTTTATTTCCATCCTTAGCTTTCTTAATAAACTCTAGTTCATCCAATAATAATCACCCCTAGCAATACTATAACGTAGCTACTCATAAAAAAGTTCATTATAAATGTTAGGGAGGATATCTTATTGATATCCTCCCTTCTTCTATCCTTTATATTTTTCACCTTTATTTTTTATTTTTCAGAAGGCTTTTTTCCATAAATCTTATGTAATATCAAATCATATTGACCTAGTTTATCAGCTAACATATGCCAATTTTTATGTTCACCATTTGCCACATTTACTTGGTTATTTTCAATATTTTCAAGGCGTACACTAATGTCCTTAATATCCATTTGCAACTGCACTAACATTTCTTTAATTTCATTTTCCATAATTCTCTCCTTTATACTTTTATACAAACTTTATCTATCTCTATTAATGCATTTAACTACTGCATATGCAATAGTTTTATATTTATAAATTTATAAAATATGTGTATTTATTATACAATCACTTCTTTTTTGTCAACATTAGAGTTATATATTATTCCTAATAAAATTAATAGCCCACCAATGATTTTCCCATTTGAAATAGACCCATTTTTAAAGTAATCAATCATTATTCCTGTAAAAAGCTGACCCATAAATATAAGCAAAGTAGTGTATATAGTAGGTATTTTAGGAATAACTATGTTAGTACTTGCAACAACAATAACACCCACTATCCCACCCAAGAAAGCCCATACCGGTATATTACTATAGCTACTAAAAGATAAATCAACATGGCCTTTAACTACGGCTATAAGTAATATACTGCTACTAAGTCCAACAATATAGTTTATAAGAGTTCCCTGCAAAAAACCTATTTTTCTAGCTAAGTGCGAATTTAAAATCATGGATACTATAGTAATACAGCCACATAAAATTGCTAAAATTATATATAACATATTTCTTTTCCTCCTAATTAGTAGATTATCATTGTAACTAAGCCGAATAATATTATAATAAATCCAATGACTTTTTTCTTTTTAAACTTATATACACTTAATCCAAAAAGACCAAAATGGTCTATAAAACTTGCCAATACCAATTGACCAAATATACCTAATGATAAGGTCAAAGAAGCCCCAATTAAGTTAAAACATAAATTATTTAAGAATACCATGAAAACTCCTAAAAACCCACCACTGAACAGGTACAATGGAATATTTTTTGAGATTTTCATCTTTTCCCTTTTAAATATTAAAATAGCAGTTACACCAATAAGCCCCACCAAATGAATTATAAGTATTGAGATATATTGATCTGTATAATTTGACAATACCCCATTAAAAGACACCATTATAGCAATTAATATCCCAATAAAAACCGCAGATATTTTATACATTTTAATCCCCCCATTTCTTACACTCTCTGATCATAAAAGCCTGTATAATATCTATATTAAGAAGGGTATATATCTGTTTAAGCAGACATATACCCTTCTTAGTAGTAACACTTTTACCTGATACCATTCATTTTCCCTTTTAGTGCTTTAACTCGTCCATTCACATAATTAGTTAATTCACGCATGTTACCTTTTATTTCATTTGGAGCACTTGTAACCATTGTAATTATATCTAATTTGTTGCCTTTTATTTCTTTAGCAACTTCATAAGCAAGGCATTTATTTTTCATTTTCCAGTAGGTTATGTTAAATTGGTCTGCCTGACGTTTATTATAATATCCTTTTTCAATACCAAATTGAAATAAATCTGCTGCTGATTCTAATTCCTCTAAATCTTGAACATCTATTGTTTCGTTTACTAAATCTTGAAATGCTTTCATTATAGCTCTCCTTCTTAACAGGTAATATTTTTTATTATATATTGTAATTGCGAATAAAATAACAACTAGACCTTGTTTCAAAAAATCCACCATTAACCAAATTATTCTAACAACTTTTACATTTTAACACATATTCAATAATATTTAAATTGTATTTCTACACAATTTTATATCTCTATAGTTATTCTGTCAAATTAAGAGGTAAATTATAACTAAAAATATCATAGTAATATATTTATTTTTTTATCTACCTTAAAACGAGGCAAATAATTAAATTATCTACCTCGTTTTTACCTTTTATAAATCCACTCATAATACCTATTATACACTTTAATTAATTACTATTTGTTTGCTTTTTCTACTCTAATAGTTTTCCCTTTTATTGTACCTTTTTTAAGTGCCTTCAATACTAGTTCGCCCTTTCCATTCATAATATCTACATGTGAAAAATTATCTTGAATATCTATGATACCTATATCATCACCGCTAACACCCTCAATATTGCAAATAGTCCCTACAATATCCACAGTCCTTATTTTTTTCTTTTTACCTGCACTAATATATATCTTCATTATATCACTACTAAAATTAGAGGCTTTAGTTTTTTTGATTTCCGGCTTAGCATCATGTTTTTTATAAAAAGCCTCTCTAAATGGCTCTGACTCTTCTTTTGTTGGAATTGTCCCTTTTGGTATTTGAGCGCCTATATACTCCTCTATTGCTTGTAAAAACTTATTTTCATGATGTGTTACAAAAGTTATAGCCATGCCTTGCTTTCCTGCTCGTCCTGTTCTACCTATTCTATGTACGTAATTACCTTTTTCAAGTGGCAAATCATAATTTATAATATGTGTTATATTCTCCACATCTATGCCTCTAGCAGCAACATCTGTTGCCACTAAAAATCTAAATTCGCCCTTTTTAAATCTCTCCATAGCATCCAATCTATCATTTTGAAGCATCCCCCCATGTATCTTAATACATGAATAATGACGATTTTTCATTTGAACAGTTATTGAATCCACATTTTCCTTAGTTCTACAAAACACTATACATGAATCTGGATTTTCCATATATAATATTCTCTTAAGCAAACTTATCTTCTTATCTTCTTCAACTTCGTAGCATACTTGATCGATTTTATCAACAGTTAACTTCTGAGGATTTATTTCTATTTTAACAGGGTTTACCATGTATTGTTTACAAATCGCTTCAATAGATTCAGGAATTGTAGCTGAAAATAACATAGTAACCCTATTTTTAGGAACAGCCTTAATAACTTCTTCTACTTGTTCTATGAATCCCATACTAAGCATTTCATCTGCTTCATCTAAAATTAAATATTTAACCTTATCTAATTTGATTGAACCTCTTTCGATATGATCAAGTGTTCTTCCAGGAGTACCTACGATTACGTGCACTCTTTGCTTAAGTTGTTTTTTCTGAATAGCTATAGGTTGTTTACCAAAAACAGCTATAGCTCTAATTTTTTTATACCTACCTATATTGGTTATATCTTGGCTAACTTGCAGTGCTAGTTCTCTTGTTGGCGTAAGTACTAATGCTTGTGGCTCTGTCTCCTCCGTATTAGCACTTTCACAAAGTGGTATAGCAAATGCAGCTGTCTTTCCACTACCTGTTTGTGATTTAACTATAAGGTCTTTACCACTTAATGCTATAGGTATTACCTGAGTCTGGACCTCTGATGGGTTTTTGTATCCTAAATTATCAATTGCTTTTAGTATTTCTTCACTAATGTTAAATTGCTCGAATGTTAAATTGCTCATTATAAATACCCCTCTTTGTTTCATATATAATTTTTAAGTATATACTAAATTAATTTTCGACTCATAAGTTTATATTATAGCATGTTTAAACTTATAATTCCTATGATAATTTTCAATTCACAATAAACTTATCTGATTACACTTTTCCAAGTTAAATGGAAAAGGATAATGAATATATTCATTATCCTTTTATATAGGTATCTAATTATTTGATTCACATGGGAAAATATAATTAGCTGCAGTACGAATTTCTAGTTCAACAGGGTCACACCTATCGTTGTCTGGAAGTACAAATACTAACTTACGTTCGATAGTACCACCTGCATTGCTACCACATTCATTGTCTTTACATACTATTGTAGTAAACCCTCTAAAAGCTACTATCCTACGGCTCTGATCATATATAATACATGCAACACATACTCTTTTGTTATAACATACATTGTTGACTCTTATTCTAACGCTCAACAATCTTGCACCATTTCTTTCCATATCTACTGGATCTGCAACAACTGTAGTGCATAAGTCACATGAACCTAATACAACTTCATCTTCACCTGAAGAAACTGATTGATAATTTCTGTCATCTTTACTCATTTAATAAAACTCCCTTCTATATATAAATTCACATATTTTAAAACATACTAATCTTCTTATAAGTTATTGATATTCTATTAGATACATATATCACTATAATTTATTTAAAGTACTATAAAAAAAGTGTTATATATTGATATATGTACTTATAAATTCGATTAATTTGCTTGTTTGTTTCTTAATATAAATTTACAACTAGTTTTATTAATGAGCCTAATACAATATATTCTTTGGTACAAGTATGTGTTAATGAAAATTAGGTATTATTATAAATAAAATAGTTCTTGACAAACACCTAACTGCTTATCAAGAACCATTTTTTTGTTTGTTAACTATTTACAAAGTGAAATAATTCTAGTTATATTTTCACAAGTTCGTTCTACATTTTCAGGTCCTTTTTCAAGCGCCTTATCAATTGTACCAGCCTCTGATAATATTCCTATTATTGAACTTATTCCTTGATCATATAAAGGCTGTATCCCATCACCTATACGCCCTGCAAAAGCTATGACTGGTATTTTATATTCTTTAGCTATCAAAGCAACTCCAAGTGGTGTTTTCCCATAAAGTGTTTGCCCATCTATGCTTCCTTCTCCAGTAAATACATAATCCGCACCCTTCATTTTCTCTTTAAGTTTAGTTTGCGTCGTAACTAAATCTATTCCTCTTTTAAGTTCCGCGCAAAGGAACGCTAGAAGTCCTGCACCTAGACCACCTGCTGCACCTGCTCCTGGAGTTTTTTCAACATCTAAGCCTAACTCCTGTTTTATAATTTTTGCATAATGTTTTAAGTTATCATCTAATGTTTTCACCATTTCAACTGTTGCGCCCTTTTGTGGACCAAAAATATAAGATGCACCATTTGGACCTGTTAATGGATTATTAACATCGCAGGCTACTTCGATTTTAGTAGTTTTTAGCCTTTTATCAAGTCCGCTCAAATCAATTTTAGCTAGAAGATTTAAGTATCCACCACCTAAATCAATCTCTTCATTATCCTTTGTCAGCATTTTTGCCCCAAGTGCTTGTATCATTCCTGCTCCGCCATCATTTGTAGCACTACCACCTATCCCTATAATTAAATGATTAACCCCTATATCAAGAGCAGCTTTAATTAGTTGACCCGTGCCATAAGTTGTAGTTAAAAGAGGATTCCTTTTTTTGATTGGCACAAGATCTAGCCCACTAGCGCTAGCCATATCAAGTATTGCTGTTTTTTTATCACCTAAAACTCCAAATACCGCCAAGGTTTCAACACCAAGTGGTCCCATAACTAGTGTTTTAAATAGTTTACCTTTCGTTGCATCCACTAGCGATTGAACCGTTCCTTCTCCACCATCCGCCATTGGAACTTTTACACATTCTGCATCCGGAATAATTTTTTTAATTCCTCTTTCCATAGCATCTGCTACTTCACTTGCCGTCATACTTTCCTTAAATGAATCTGGAGCTAACACAAATTTCATATATATCTATCCTTTCAAAACGAATTACGAATTTACTTAGTGCAATTTTTTATTAAATATGATAATTAATTCACTTAACTTTATCTCATAATTCCAAATATTATTGTTGATGCTATTGTCATAGTAAGCCCTACTAATGATTCATATGGTATAAGCTTTAATCTTTCCTTCATATCCATGAATATGCTTCCACCTGTTGCATGAAAGAAACTTCCATGTGGAAGATGATCTAAAACTGTAGCCCCACTGTGAATCATTGCTGCGGCTGAAATAGGAGAAATTCCAAGTTCCAATATAGTTCCACCAAATACTGTACTTGCTACTGCAGTTCCGGATGTTGTTGACGCTGTAGCACCAGACATTAATATACCAGCTATTGGAGCCAATACATATGCAGGAAGACCTGAAGAACTAAGCCCTTGAACAATCACATCTTTGAGCCCAGAATTAGCTATAATTCCTGCAAGGGTTCCTGTACCTATAAGTAAAATAGCTACCCCACTCATTTTTGTTAATCCAACAATTGAGTATTTATTTATGTGCTTTATTTTACCCATAGCAAGTGCTCCCACCACACCACCAATTGGTAATGCTATTAGTGGATCTATACCAATTTGAAATAATGGTCTAAGAGAAAGTAATACTATAGCAACGATTGGTCCTACAATTGCTGCTGAAAAGCTAGGCTTTTCTTCAACATCGGAATCAACTTCACCTTTGCCAACAAAACTTCCCTTTTTAATTAACTTTTTAGCTATAAAGCATGTAACAATAAACCCAAATATCGCCGGAACTATCCCCGCTGCCATAACTGATGTTAATGGCACTTTAAATGCATCTGCAGCTGCTATAGCATTAGGATTTGGAGACATAATGTTTCCTGCTTTTCCACCACCTATCATGGCAATAAGAATAGATGTCTTAGATAAATTAGCACGCCTTGCAATAGACATTGCTATTGGTGCCACTGTAATAACCGATACATCTACAAAAACCCCTACTGATGTTAGTACAAGTGTTGCCAGTGCTAGTGCTACAAGCGAATTTTTCTCACCAATTTTATCTACTATTGTTTCTGCAATCTTTGCAGCAGCTCCAGATTCTATAAGTGCTCCCGCTAAAACTCCTGCAGTAAGTATTCTAAGTATTGCTGGCATGATACCCTTCGCACCATCAATCATAAATGCAACAGTGTTTGTTAGCCCTACTCCACCTACAAGCCCACCGATTAGAGCCCCTAATATAAGTGCATATGCTGGATGAACTTTTTTAATTATTAAAACAATTGCTAATATAAGTGCAATAATTGCGCCAAGTGCTGTTACTTGCATACAAATTCCTCCTTCGTTTTCCTCTTGTTTATATTGTAAACGAGTTCAAATAAATAAACATTAGACATTTGTTTAATAATTAGTCCATAATTTTTGTGCATTTGAACAATTATAGTTTGGATAAGATATATGCAGTGTATAATTGGAATAAGTCAATAAAATTTTTCGGGTTTTTCCCAGTAACCTCTTCAACTTTTTCTAACCTATAATTCAATGTGTTTCTGTGAATATGTAGTACCTGCGCAATTTTATTTATTTGTCCATTCATATTTATATAAGTACTTAATGTTGAAAGTAAGTCTAATTGACTCTCGCCCTCTAATTTATCAATTATTGTTTTCATATCAGCATTTCCTTTAAACGTTGCGAGGAGCGATATAAAAGCTATATCTTTATATAAATGAATTTTACTTTTGCTTTCAAGTTTTTTGCCAATTACAATTGCCTTCATAGCCTGTTTAAATGATATACCAAAAATATTTTCATTAAGTCCCATCCCTATCTGAAAATAATAACCTTCTTCTATACTTAAGAACATATCCACTCTCTTATTCACAAGATTATCATAATACAAAAATATTACTATTGTTGATGGATTCAATTTCAAATAGAATTCATTAGTTGTTAAAAAATTCAGCAATTTGCTCTTTACTTCACCTATGTAGCCCTCCCTAAAAGTTATTACCACGGCTACCCTGGGGATAGATACATCTATTCCTAGTGAATCTCCTCTTTCTTTAAACTCCTGACTATAATTATCGTTTAGATATATTAATTCATATAAAAATTCATCTTTCAACTGTTCTTTAATTTTTCTTTGAGATATAACATACTCTTGATTTACTAAAAGTTCAGCAGTTATCCGCGCTAGCTCAACTAAAGGTCGAACATCTTTTGGAATACCTGTAATCCCTATAACTCCAATAATCTTGTCTTGAAAAATTATTGGAGCGTTTACTCCTGGTTTTGTGTACAATCCACCTTCTGAAATTTCAATCATCTTTTTATTAGATATGGCTTCCATAGCTCCCTCATGCAACGTGTACAGTCTATTTTTATCTCCACTTCCAATAATTATTCCCTTATCATTCATAATATTTACATTATACGGTATGACTTCCATCATTCTATCTACTATACTCTGTGCTTGTTGTTGCGTTAATGTTATCATCTGCCTTCACTCCATTTTAAAATTTATTAATTCTATTTAAGTATGTCATGCTTATTAATACCACCAAAATAGATTATTATTTAGTAACCTTCTTCTTTATTA
>Ga0209123_1002469_pt1 | contig 15566 bp, 6 predicted proteins | sample BarGraIncu00431A_FD_184500 | JGI IMG/M metagenome (GOLD analysis project Ga0209123, IMG submission 184500) | Arctic peat soil microbial communities from Barrow, Alaska, USA - Barrow Graham LP Incubations 004-31A (SPAdes) (version 2) | ecosystem: Environmental > Terrestrial > Soil > Wetlands >...
GAATAAAAATCTTATTCGGATGATACCGGTCACTTCCTTCGACGGCTATGCCCAGCCAACCGTTTCCCTGATTTGTCTTCGTGAAATTAAGAATTTCAACCGTATTGGCGAAAGCAAAGAATTTCTGATTGTTTTTTTTATCCAGTATTTCTATCAGTTCATCATATTCATAATCAACCATTTTTGTTACCCTGTCTTCGGCCACATACCGCGATGGAGCTCCCTGATTGTAAAAATGATCGCTAAATAATTTATCGTAGGCCGAAATGGATTTGGCCACTGTATTTGAAGCACCACCTGCCTGAAATAAATGACGTGCAGTTTCCTGTCCTCCGCCGATTTCGGCAATAGCACCATAATACTTTGAATCTATATTGATATGTACTGATTTTTCTTTAGTACTCAGCGTATTTGTCATATTCATCTGATAATTGTTTTTTTCGATCTTATTTATCATTCTAACAACCCAAAATGGATTCTGTTTATTGAATTTCTAAAATTCGTAGCTGTAAAGATAATAAGGCATTAAAATAATGGAATTGATAACTTTAAAATAAAAACAGAATTCAATTCAAAACCTTTTTTTATTACTGCTTTTTATATTAAACGACAATATCAGCAATAATTGTTTGCTCGGTTTTTTCGAACAGCGTATCGAAATCGCACTCACTGACTTTTATGGGAGGATGAATCGTAAACTTTAAATTATTGCCTATGCCGAGAGGGAAGTTACCGTATCGAAATACTTTCCAGGAGTCATTAATAGTCACAGGTACCACATAAGCATTTGGCGCATATTTACACAATATCTTCAGACCACTAGCTGCAAAAGCTTTAGGTTTTCCGTCTCTGGTGCGGGTTCCTTCAGGAAAAATAACTGCCGAACGACAATTTGCTTCAATGTATTCGCCCATTTTTTTCAGAACAGGCAATGCTTGTTTCGGATTCTTTCGGTCTATCAACACCGAGCCGCCGTGATTCAAATTGTAAGAGATACTTGGAATACCTTTACCGAGTTCAATCTTACTCACAAATTTAGGATGGAATTTACGTAAAAACCATATAATTCCTATGATATCGTATAATCCCTGATGGTTCGACACAAATATCAATGGTTTTCCCTCCGGAATTAATTCTCTGTTTTCAACTTTAAAATTCGAAAATGTAACGTACATAATCTGCAACAAGAAAAAATTCAAGTAGTCGACACTTTTTTTATGCGCCTGATAACCAAATATATTGAAGGCAACCCATTGGATGGGATGAAACAAGCAGATGAAAAAAAAGAATAATAAATAAGCAAGTATCGATGAAGGATACGATAAAATCTTTTTCATTTTCGGGAATTTTCAACAAAAGTAGGAATTTTATTTTTAAAGATAAAGTGTGAGCTTGATTTATTGGAATGACACTACCAAATTTTTAGGATAAATGATTGTTAATGATTAATGCACGGGTATATGGCTTTGCTGTAACTTCTCCTGGCTCTTAGATTGTTGGCTATTTAATTTTGGAAGGTTCATATACAATACTAACGCCGTTAAGCGTAGCTATCATAGGGTTTGGGCCTCCAATATCAGGAATTCTTGTTGGAAAAGGTTGCGGGGCAGGGACAGTTCCGTCGTTAATCGCTTCGGCCAATAATCGCATGTTTTTAATATATTGAATGTCCAGGGCTTTCTTTACGTATGGATAATGGCCACAGTAAATTTTACTGATGCCTTCGTTCATAAGTTGTTCCATTTTTTTGCACGATTGAATATAAGTTTCCATTGTGGAAAATGGCCACAGTTGTAACCACACCTGACCCGAACCAAATGCATCGCCCGAAAAACAATTGCCATTTGCCCGATCAATGAGCACAATAGATCCCGGAGTATGTGCGGGCATGTGTTTTACTTCAATCTTTTTATCTCCCAGATCGAAAATGTCTCCATCTTTTACAAAATGAGTGTTTCCTTTATACGGTTTAAGCCTGCTTAATAACAGCGTATCGGCAGCATGATAATAAATATCGGCAAAAGGGTCAATGTTTCCGGCATGATCAAAATGGAGATGGGTAAGTACAACATAAAGAGGCTTTTTAGTAATATTACGTACAACCTCGTCAAGCTTTTCGCATTAAGTACCGGTATCTATCAACATAGCTTTTTTGCTCCCTTCCAGAATATACATCGTGGTATTATCGTTAGTTTCTACCACCCATAATCCTTCTTCGAGTTTAGTAATCGTTAAATCGGCATTGGTAAATACTTGTGCTGAAACATTTGCATGCAGACCAATTGATAACAATAATGTAATTAAGTAGTGTTTTGGTTTCATTATACCTGTGTTTTAAAAATGTATTAATTTTGCTTTGTTGACATGGGTTATTCTTTCTTCTTTTCAAGTTGTTTCCATATATCTAGAATATTTTCCTCTCCTTCAAAATATTTTAATTTTGAATCTTTATTGAATATCTCGAATGAAGGATCAATTAATAATTTATTCGAGTCGGGATATTCACATACATCGTATCCAATAGAAGTTCTTATATCCAGGTAAACACAAGTTTCTGTTGTATGATTATAAAGCTGATGGGCTCCTGTTTCGCCTATTTCAAAAAATATCAAATCTCCACTATTAACAACTTCTAATCCATTTGGTGTCCTTAAAGTTGCAGAACCAGAGGTTATCATAAATAGCTCCTCTGCATATCTATGAAAATGATAAGGTGCTGAGAATTGACCCGGATTTAATTGTCGTAAATCAAAGTTTAAATTTTGAGGTTTTATTCCTTTTTTTATTCTGGAAACATCAGAAAATAATCTGAAATTGTCAATTTTATTTGGGTTTTCTTTAAATTCTCGTTGGTTTGATTTTAAAATTGTTGCCATAATTTTATAATTAAATTGTTAGTAAATTTCTTTGAGTGGACAGTCGTCTATACTCGCCGAGGTATGACGGATAAAGTGAATGCGGGAGCAAAAATTGTTAAAAGCACATGAGCCGCCAAACTGCCCGTAGGTCAGGTGTTAGGCATTTCTTTTTGTTCTGTTATATAATGCGATACGTGTTTCCAGTTCTTTACAAACTCTATTAAAAACTAGTATATTTTAATTTTTAATTTACCATAAATATTCTTGATGTCAATTTTTCAATACTTTCTGTACGATTGTTCCCTCCTTAGTGATAATCCGAACGACATACAATCCTGTTGGAAAATTACTTATGGAGATATTTTCATTCGATTGTACTTGTTTGCAAAGCATTGCTCTACCATTCATGTCATAAATTGAAATGGTGTATATTCCTTCAATTCCATGAATTCTGAATGATTCTGAAACAGGATCAAGATAGATATTTATTTCCTCTGCGTTTAAAGTCGGAATTGCAGTTGGCATTTCAATAATATGGGTGAAATCTTTCCAATACATCGTATTTAGATAAGCCGTTTTTTTCCCAATAGGAACATATAAGATGCAGGTGGTTTTATCTATTCCCCAAAAACCATCACCTGAAAACGACATATCAACGGGAGTCACAGTATATGCATAAACAGTTGATATTCCTGGACAAGCGCTAAAAGCACCCGGTCCAATCATTGTAACGCTTGCAGGAATATTAATTGATGTAAGATTAGAACAATACATAAATGCTTTTTCGCCTATTTTAGTCACTTTTGAAGGAATTGTTATTGTTGTCAGATTATTACAATATGCAAAAGCTTCGTAGTCTATTGTTTTTAATGTATTGGGAAGTAGAATTGTTTTAAATCCACAACCACTAAAAGCATACATATCTAAGGATACAATATTAGAGTTAAGCGTCACTGAAGTCAGATTTGTACAATTAGCAAAAACTAAATAGCCGACACTTGTAATTAGTGGTGGAATAACAATTGATTTTAAAGCAGAACAGCCCATAAAACAATTACTTCCAAAACTTGTAAGTGTGTTTGGTAAATCAATATTACTAAGGTTGATGCAATCATAAAAACAGTAGGCTCCAATTGTTTGCAGGTTTTCAGATAATGTGACTGTTTTTAAAGCACTACATTCTTCAAATACATTACCGGCAAGGGAAAGTACCGACGAAGGTATTACAATTGTCGTTATTCCGGTACAATTTCCAAATGCGCTTGCACCTATAGATTTCAGGCCAATAGAAAAATCAATTTTAGTAAGTCCTGTACAATTATAAAAACTACTTTCACCCAATGTTTCAACAGGTGAAGGAATAATAAGTGTAGTCAAACTTTTACAACTAGAAAATGCATAATCTCCGATCGATTTTACAGTTGAAGGAATTGTTATTGAAAATAAACTTGTGCAATTTTCAAAAACCTTACCATCAATAATTGATAATGTTGGAGGTAAAGTCACAGCGGTTAATCTGCTACAACCCGAAAATGCTGAATAACCGATGGTCTTTACCGAAGCAGGTATATTGATCGATGTCAGCCCTGTACAATTATAAAATGCATTATAACTTATTGTCGAAAGTTGAGAAGGTAAATTAATTGATTTTAATCCGGAACAATCTGCAAAAGCATTTGCTCCTATTGTAGTTACTAAGGCAGTTAAATTAATAGTAGCTAATGAAGTACAATCAGTAAAAGCATTATCTCCAATTGTTTCCAAAGCTGAAGGTAACTCAATCGGATTTAAATTACTACATCCTGAAAACAGTCCGGTTGGTATCATTTTTAGTGTAGATGGTAATGAAACAGTGTTCAAACTTGTACAGCCTGAAAAGGCTCTTTCACCGATGTCTGTTAGTGTAACAGGAATTGTTATAGTTGTCAATTTTGATCCTGCAAATGAAGATGCTCCGATTGATGTTAGTGTTGCCGGAAAAGTGATTGAACTTAATCCTGTACCACTAAATGCACCGTCTCCAATGGATTTTAATGTTGAAGGAAGATTGATTGATTCCAATCTGAAGCAAGATGCAAAAATACTTTTTCCAATTGTTGTAAGTGTTGAAGGTAAAGTAACTTTAGTCAATCCCCAACAACCAGAAAATGCATAATCTCCAATTGAAGTTTTTGAAGAATCTATTACTAATGTACTCAAATTATAACAACTATTGAATGCATTAATGTTGATTGAATCTACCGTTGAAGGAATAGTTAAATCCCCCGACAAACCGGAACAATTGTAAAAAGCTGCAGCCCGTATTGTTTTTAGAGACGAAGGTATTCGTAAAGAACCTGACAAATTACTACAACCAAAAAATGCATATTCACCAATGACAACGAGTGAATCCGGCAAACTGATTGAACTCAAATCCGTACAGACACTGAAAGCATAAATCCCTATAGAATTCAAACTCTTAGAAAATGTAACAGAAGATACTGAAGTTGAACCAAAAGCATATTCTCCTATTGAAGTAACAGTTTGGGGCATTATCATTGACTTAATTTTTTTTGACATATAAAATGCCTGATACGGTATTTCATTGGCAGGATATTTTTTTATATCTGTCCCTCCCCAAAGATCACAATTCGGGCCTTCATAAGCAACTACGTTTACACCAGCTAAATCGATATTAGCAAGTGCAGGCATATTATCCCGCATGGTTTTAAAGTCACGGGCATCAATTGTTCCCATCAATGCTATTTCTGTCAAATTGCTTAATTCAGTTGAAGTCAAAATTGAAGAAAGACTTCCGGCTGTAACTTTTCGGGGTGCTGCTGCTTGTGTTATATCCACGGTTTGAGTATCGAATCCGGTTGAAGATACAATAACGGTTGCTTTTCGTATTGAGTCAGAAGGGTTGGCATCAGCAGTAAGAGTTACTATGCTGTCATTGCTACTTGTAACCAACCATGGTTGATTTGATTGTGCCGTCCATGCCACATTGCCTTTTACTGTGAATGAAATAGTTTTAATTATAGTTGAAGCAGCGAACTTTATTGCCCTTTGACTGACTAAGAATCCCTGAGCATTTTCCACTATATTCATAAAATCTTTCCATCCTGAGGCAGCAGTGTAGTAAGGTTTTGTTCCATAAGGGACATAAAGGGTACAACCGGCTTTATTTGTTTTATAAAATGGATCGCCAGAGTTAGTAAAATCTATTGGATAGATAGAATTAATATAAACAGAAGTCAAACCGGTGCAACTCTGAAATGCAGAATATCCGATAGAGCTAACCGTCGAAGGTATTTTGATAGAAATCAGACTCGTTTTGGCTCTGTCTTGGCTATAAACATAAAATGCACTGGGTGGAATGGTATTAGCCGAATATCCGGCACTGAAATCATAGGTACCTCCGTCACCTGAAAATGCTGCAATAGTAGCTCCGCTTAAATCGAGTCGTGCCAGTTCAGGCATAAGATCACGCATTGTTTTGAAATCACGTGCATCCATTGTTCCGGTAATCGCAAGATCAGCAGTATTACTTAATTCATCAGCAGTTAATGATGTGGACAAACCTCCTGCAGTGATATTGATAGTTTTTGGATAACCTGTTTGACTCACCGTAATAATCTGAGAACCAATACCGGGAGACGAAACTTTCACTTTTGCATACCGTCTGGATGTTGAATCATTTCTTTCAACGGTAAATGTCAACTTTGAATCACCTGTTCCTGATTCAGGACTTACAGTTAGCCATGATTGATCTGAACTAACTGTCCAATTAACATTGGCAGAAATATCCATTGTTCCGGTAGAACTATTTTCATAGGAAAGTTTTATTTTGTTTGAACCAATTAATAAACCTTGTGTATTTTCTACAATATTAGTGAAAGCACTCCATTGATAAGCAGCAGCATAAAGTGCTTTTGCTTTATAAGGTACATTCAGTGTACACGTAGTTTTATTTACATTATAAAATACACTGTAGGAATTACTTAAATCAATAGGATAACTTGTATTCGAATAAATGGATGTTAAGCCGGTACAACCATAAAATGCATAGAATCCTATTGAATTAATGGTTGAAGGAATGATAAAAGAAGTCAGACTACTACAATTTTGGAATACATAATTATCAAGTGTGACGACAGTTGACGGAATTAATACTGAATACAAATTTATTTTCCCGTAAAATGCATATTGTGGAATTGTATTCGCAGGGTAAATTGTTGAAACTATATACGGATAGGTGCCATCTGTTCCGGTATAGGCGAAAATTGAAGTGCCGGTTAAATCCAGTTCAGTAAGTAAGGGCATTTTATCCCGCAGGGTTTTAAAATCACGGGCATCCATAGTACCTGTTACAATTAGCGATGAAAGTGAATTAAGTTCTTCGGTTGTGAGAGCAGTAGATAACCCTCCTGCAGAGATATCGATAGTTTTGGGTGCTATATTTTGTACAACTTCAATGGTTTGATAGTAATTGTCAGGAGCTGATACGGTAACTATTGCTTTTCTTGTAGTTGCAGTTTGATTTACTTCTGTCGTAAGAATAAGTGTGGAGTCGCCCGAACCTGAAGCCGGATTTACCGTTAGCCACGATTGGTCAGAACTGACTGTCCATGCAACATTTGATTTAATACCAATGCTACCGGTACTTCCGGCATTATAAGGCAATTTTACTTTGTTTGTACTAAGCTTAAAACCCTGTGCATTTTCAACTATTTTTGTGAAGACACTCCATTGCCCTGCTGAGGCATAAAGAGCTTTCGAAGCATAAGGCACATAAAGAACACAATTACTGTTATTTAAATAAAATGCACTCCAGTTATCTCCCAAATTTATAGGAATACTTGTGTTGACATAAACAGAGTTAAGTCCCTGACAATTATAAAAAGCATAATAAGCAATACTATTAACAGTTCCGGGAATATTAATTGAAGTTAATCCTGTACAATTCTCGAATGCAGTGGACCCTATACTTGTAAGTGTTTTTGGCAGTATTACTGATTTTAAGCTTACTTTTCCTAAGTAGTTTATTGAATTATAAAAAGCATATATCGGAATTGAGTTAGATGCGTACGATATAGGACTAGAGTTAAATAAAGTGCCATCAGTTCCTAAATAGGCTGAAATTGTCACAGCACTTAAATCCAGACTTTCGAGCAGTGGCATATTATCTCTGATTGTTTTAAAATCGCGTGCATCCATGGTTCCGGTAACAGTAAGTGTCGAAAGAGAACTAAGTTCATCGGCAGTCAAAGCTGTTGAAAGTCCTCCCGCTGAAATATCAATCGTCTTGGGCGACAGTTTTTGTGTCACTTCAACGGATTGAGAGATATAACCCGGTGCAGATATTGTAATAAATGCTTTTCTGATGGTTGTTATCTGAGTATTATCTGCGGTAAATGTAAGTATGTTATCACCGGTACCCGATGTAGGGGTTAGGGTTACCCACGATTGATTGGAACTGGCTGTCCATGCCACATTGGCTTTTACATCAAGGGTAAAAGTACTGCCCGGATTAGCTGAAAGTTCAACTTTATTCGAGCTCACAAAAATACCGGTTGATTTTTCAATTATATTCGTAAAATCACTCCATTGATTTGCTGCCGAATAGCGTGATTTTGTTCCATAGGGGACATTGAGTGTACAAGTAGTTTTATTTACATTATTGAACACCAATGTAAATTTAGTCAGGTCAATTGGAAAAGAATTTTCAACATTAATTGAATTTAAACCCGTACACCCATTAAATGAATTAGAGCTAATAGTATTGACCGAAACAGGTATAGTTACAGTAGTTAGACCGGAACATCCTGAAAAACAATTGTTGGAAATCACAGGAAGTGTGGTTGGGAAACTGATTGAAGTTAAACTTGTACAATTTGCCAATGCATAGTCGCCTATTGAATATAAATATTTTGGCAAACTGAACTTTTTCAAACTGCTACAGCCATTAAAGGAATTATTGCCTATTGCATATACTGATGTTGGTATATTAATAGAATCCAACGTGTTACAATTATAAAAAGCATAATCCTTTATGGAAGACATGCCCCAAGGAATAATAATGGTCTTCAGATTAACGCAACCTGCAAAAATATTTCCGGAATTATAAGCGTAAGGGGTTGTGGCAATTAAAAGCCCCTTGCAATCCTGAAAAGCGTTATATGTAATTGAAGAATAAGTGGGAAGTGTGATAGATGTTAGTCCGTTACACCCTAAAAATGCCTGATATCCTATTGTTATATACGAATTAGGGAACTGAACAGAAGTTAAACCTGTACAACCTGAGAATGTAGTATTGTTTATTACGTTTACCGATGAGGGAATTACAATTGATTTCAACCCAATGCAACCCGAAAAACAAGACTCACCAATAGAAGTCACAGTCTCCGGAATATTCGTTATAACCAGCGATGTACAACCAGAAAAAGCTGAGTTACTCAAAGAAGTAATTGCAGTTGGAAAACTAAAGGAAGCTAACTTTGTACAACCCGAAAAAACTCCTTCGTCAATAACAGATAAAGTTATAGGTAAATTTATAGAACTAAGGTTACTGCAATTCCGCAATGAATAAATCCCCAGTTTTGTAACTGAGTTTGGAATGGACAATGATTTCAATCCTGTACAACCTGAAAAGGTATATGCTCCAATGGTAGTAACACTATCAGGTATTGAAATCGAATCAATTCCGGTACAGTTTGCAAAAGCCTGATCGCCTATACTTTTAACTGAGGCAGGTATTTTGAATGTTGTTACATTAGCTGGACAGGCATTAAAGGCATAATTTTTTATTGAAGTAATCCCATCGGGTATAATAATGGTTTTTAGTTTTGAACATCCACCAAATATATTGTACCCGTACGAAATATCATTACCGTAAGGTATAGTTATGGTAGTTAGTTCACTGCATCCTCCAAATACATCTCTTTTTATTGTAGTAAGCCCTTTTGGAAAAACAAGTGTAGTTAATAAACTACAACTTGAAAACGCAGCATCTTCTAGAGTAGTCAACGAATTTGGTATCTTTACCGATTTCAGTTTAAAACATTGCCAAAATGCAGCCTGTCCAATTGAAGTAACACCTTCAGGAATGGTTATTGAATCCAGATTGTTACAGTTATAAAAAGCATGATCTTGAATGGAAGTTACTGAATACACAATACCATTATTACTTACTGTAGACGGTATATTTATATAGCGACCATAAATACCTCCTTCAGTAACTGCTACAGTATATGGAGATACTGAGGATGTAATTTTATATGCAATTACATCTGCCATAAAATCATAGGCCCAACTATTAATTGCAGTAAGAAAAAGAATTGAAAGAAATAAAAGTTTTCGTTTCATAAATTGTATTTATTAATAATGTCTTATTTTGTTTTGTCTCACCTTCAGCGACCACATGTCTGCGAGCTGTACCAATTTTGCCTTAAATCCCTGACTCGGGTAACAACCCCGCGTCATGAGTATTATATTTACGGTTTTCGTAACTTGTGTTTGTCCAATAGTAAAAAGGAATAAGCCAAATAGCAGTAAAATTGTGATTCTTCTTCTCATAATAATTTATTGTTTCATTAAAACCATTTTCTTTTAGTTCGCCGAATATATGTCCTTCAACGTAAACCGAACCGGCTAATATAAATGACATTAAGTTTCTTGACTAATTTTATTAAAACTATTTTTTTAAAATTTTTCGTTCCATTGAAAAGTCTTTTGTTACGATCTTGGCAATATAAATACCTTCAGGTAATGTACTGATTGATATATATTCGTTGCCAATGACTTGCTTTGAAAAGAAAACACTTCCATTCAAATTTGTTAGTGTCAGTATTCCGTATTCTGTCAAGCCATTGATTTGAAAGCCTTCTTTTACAGGATTTGGATAAAAACAAATCGGTTGGACTATAGGCAAACTCACATCGGTATTTGTCATTTCCACTATGTTTATAAATTCACCCCATTGATCCGCCTGCTGATATGCTTTTAAGGAACCGGCCGGAATATATAAAGTACAAGTACTTGTATTTATACTATAGAAAATTATAGGTGATGTAAGCACCAGAGGAGTTGTTTGATAGTTATAAATAGAACTCAATCTGCGACAACTGGCAAATACCTCGCTACTGGATATTGAAGTCAATGAAAGAGGTAAATGAATAGATGTTAATGAATAACAATCCCGGAAAAGCCCTTCAGATAAGATTTTTACCAGAGGAGGTATAGTAATTTTACGCAAACCATAACATCCTGCAAAAGCATATTCACCAATAGTCGTTATTGAGTTTGGAAGGTTTATGGATGTAAAACCGTTACATTTTGCAAAAGCATTACCTTCAATAGTTGTTACCGACGAAGGTATATTTATTACAAACAAACGACTACAATCGTAAAATGCACTTGATTGAATGGTAGTTAATGAAGAAGGGAATGATATCATCATTAACCCGGAACAACTGGCAAATGAAGAACTTCCTAGAGAAGTTAAATTTAAAGGAAGTGTAATAGTGATTAATCCGCTGCAATTTTCAAATGCCCTTGTTCCGATCGAAGTCGCTGTTGAAGGTAGAATTGCAGATACTAAACTCTTCATTCCACTAAAGGCACTTGAAGGTATTGTATTAGATTGAATGGTGGCTTGACCCATATCCAACACATACAAAACCGGCATAGCACGAATATAAGATAAATCTGTAGCATTCATACTTCCTGATATAATAAGTTTATTTACTGTAGCCAATTCTGTTGAAGTCAGTGCCGATGATAAACCTCCGGCATTTATGGTTACTGTTTTGACAACAATTGATACAGAATCAGCTGACTGTATTGAATCTTTAATGTCCTTCTCATTAATATTCACAAAATCCTTCCAACTATCAGCCGTTTGATAGGCTGATTTACTACCAATAGGAACATATAACTTGCAAGTAGTTGTGTCAATTCCAATAAACCCATTTGTTCCTATCGGAGCAGGAATAGGATTGGCAGCAATTAATTCATTTAATCCGGTGCAACCACTAAATGCTAAAGCTCCTATAACAATTACACTTTTAGGAATAGTCAACGAAGTCAGCTTAGCGCATTCATAGAAAGCATACGAACCAATGGTTGATACTTTGGAAGGAATATAAAGTGAATTCAATTTGCTACATCCGTAAAAAATCTGATTAGATAGAAAGCTTATACTATTAGGGAGTTTGACATAAGTTAATGATGAACAATCCTGAAATGCTGCATCTCCAATTGATGCAACAGAATTTGGAATAATCACAGATGTTAGTTTTGAACAGCCATAGAAGGCAAATGTATTCAGATGACTCACACGACTGCTTATTGTAACATTAGTTAATGATTTTAGTGACATAAAAGGAGATGAGTAAAGTTCATCCGTAATATTCTTATTTAAAATGAGTGTTGTAACCCCCGTACAACCGGAAAATGGAAAAGTGGAGCATCTTAAAGGGGAACCGGGATTGTTGGCATCTCCAATAGTAAGGGTAGAAATACCGCTACAATTTGTAAAAGCACCTGCGCCGATAGTTTTTATTGTACTTGGTATAAAAAGAGATAATAATCCATTACAATTTTCAAATGTATTATCCGAAATACCGGTAAGCGAACCGGGAAACTGAATAGACTGAAGTGCAGTACAACCTGAAAATGCATAAGTGCCAATACTTGTCAACGAAGTTCCAAATGTAACGGAAGTCAAACCGGTACAACCTGAAAATGCTGAATTACCAATACTTTTCACTGTATTAGGAATGACCATGCCGGGCAGTTTAATGCAGCCAAAAAATGCATTATCCTGTATCTGTGTAATTGAATCACCCAAAGATAAAGAGGATAAGGCGGAACAGCCGTAGAAAGTTGAAGATTGCATAATTTTCACGGCAATGGGAATGGCAACGGAAGTCAAAGCCGTGCAGCCCCAAAAAGCACTCTGTCCAATAGTATTGATACCCGGAAAGCTAATCGAATCCAATTTACTACAATACTGAAAAGCACCATTACCAATTTTTGTTACTGAGGATGGCAGCAAGACCGATGACAGATTAATACATTGATAAAAGCTTTGGTCACCAATAAAAGTCACTCCATTGCCCACCGAAAGAGTTGAAATGGTAGTAAACGGAGACTGGTAACCGCTTATATTAATGTTTCTGTTTAACTCCAGTGTTGTGAAATTTGTACAACCCGAAAAAGCATATGCCGAAACTGTGATCACATTATTGCCCACACTGTTACTTTGTCCCAATCGAACTGAACTTAAAGCCGTACAACCAGTGAAAGCATAATCGGGAATTGAAGCCACTCCATTACCTATCTGCAAAGTCGCTAACGAAGTCAGATTCTTAAAGGGTGAGTTATCACCACTTGAGTATGAAAAATTCTTATTTAAAACCAGCTTTGTAATTCCCAAACATCCTGTAAAAGTATTGGCAGCTATACTTATAACTGCTGAAGAGATGCTATCGGGATTACCAATACTAACTGAAGTTAATCCATTGCAATTCGCAAATGCAGATGATTGAATAGAAGTAATTGATTGCGGAATTAAAACCGATTGTAATCCCTGGCATGACATGAAAGCATTCGTCCCAATAGTTTTAACGAAAGCAGGTATCTCATATTCTCCACTTCTACCTGTTGGATATTGAATGAAAGTTAATTGATCCTTTGAAAAGACTACACCATTTATACTCGAATAGGTTGCATTGGAATTGTCAACATTAATATTTAATAAAGAACTGCATCCGGTAAAAACTCCTGAACCTATCTGAGCTACAGAACTGCCAAGTGCTATGTCGTTTACATTCGAACATCCTGCAAAAGCCGATTGTCCGATAGATATTACCGCATTGGGGACAATAATATTTTTTAGGTTTGTAGAACCAATAAATGCATAATCACCGATTGAACTAACGTTTTCTCCAATTGAAAGGAAGGAAGTATTTGAAAAAGGAGATACAGCACCGGTGCTGTAATTTTTAATCACTAAATTACAATTTAAATTGAGCGTATCTAAAAGGGTACTGGCATTAAAAGCACCCATATAAACCGATATATTTACAGGACTAAGATCTGCCCTGCCTAATATCACTTTAGTCAGTCCTGGTAAAGTCGAGAAAGCTGAATAATCGATAGTAGTAACTGAATTTCCAATAGTCAATGTTTTTAAAGAAGCTAAGTTTTGAAAAGGAGAATAATAGGAAGCAATCGGTTCATATAGACTCAGAGAGGTTAAACCGGAACAACCTGTAAAAGCTGTAGACTGAATAACGATACTTGTTCTGGTTCCTGTATTCGTTGAATCACCAATGGTAACAGTAGCCAAACCTGTACAATTATTGAATGCCAGTGAATTAATTACAGTTATTGAATTGGGAACAGAAACAGAAGTTATACTTTTACAACCGTAAAATGCACCGATACCGATGACTTTTACTGTTTTCGGTATATCAATTTTACCTGTTTTGCTGTTAATACAGTAAATAAGTTGATTTTGAATTGTATTATATAATATTCCATCTGTAAAAATAAAGTAAGAATTATCCGGACTAAGGTTAATTGATGTTAGTTCACTACAACCGTAGAAAGCACCTACACCTATAGAACTTACCGAATTAGGTATGGATACAGAAGTTAAACCACTACTACCATTAAAAGCATTTGAATTAATAGATGTTACCGAAAAAACCGTATCATTATAACTAACAGTTGATGGAATAACTAAATCACCTGTATAACTTACCCCTGAAGTAACTGATACACTATAAGGTATAAACGCCGATGAGATGTTGTAGTTTGTACCATCTAAAACAAAACTTCTGGCCTGAATAGAAATTAGGGAAAGAAAAAGTACAGTAAAAAGTAATAATTGTCGTTTCATATCATTTATTTTTGCTTGTCACAATAATTGAGTAATTCAATTGAGTCGTCACTATATCATTTGTAAAATTGTCTATAACTACCAATCTATGAGCATTTGGTATCTTCATTTTCTGAAATTGAAAATCAACGAAGTTAATGTTCCATTTGCGGAAGCATTCACCGCTCGCCCTGCGACAAAGTGAAAGCGGGAGCAATCCCGATAACTATCGGGACTGCTAAAAGCTCATAATTAGCCAACTGCACATAGGCGTGTGTTATGGCCTGTAGTTTCGTGTTGTTTTGTCGGCTGTCAGTCGGCTGTTTAGTAGCTGAAAACCTGTTAGTTACGTAGTCTTGGCAGTCAACACAAAACTGTCAGAATGTAAAAAGTCCGTCAGTCACAAAGTCAAGTTGTTTTTTCTTCCTTTTCTTTGTTGTCTGACGGCGTAAAACTTTTACAAAGTTAAGAATTTGTTTTAAGATTCTTATCTTCTTTTTATATGTTTTGTAACATATTTTAGTTAACGAATATCTGTCATATGTTTTTATGTCTTTTCATGTCGAAATGCGATAAAACTTGGTGTTTCCCGAAAACCTGTCGTAAACCGCTTTATCTTTGGTCGTTATGCTTATAGTCCAGTAACAAGTCAGTTTTCTGTCTCATTTCCTAAAAATCTGCGAGGAGTTGTCCTTCAGGCAAAAGTCAGCAAGTAGGAGGAAAGCTGTAGATTTATACGCTGGTTATTCAGGTCGTAAAAGCGGACAGTTCGTCAAAGATTTTATCCCAAATAGTTGAGTCGTCTTTTTTTTCTACTATTGGCCATAACGACCTAAGCT
>Ga0209123_1002472_pt1 | contig 15558 bp, 11 predicted proteins | sample BarGraIncu00431A_FD_184500 | JGI IMG/M metagenome (GOLD analysis project Ga0209123, IMG submission 184500) | Arctic peat soil microbial communities from Barrow, Alaska, USA - Barrow Graham LP Incubations 004-31A (SPAdes) (version 2) | ecosystem: Environmental > Terrestrial > Soil > Wetlands >...
ACGCATCCTCAGTAGCGAACCAGTCTTCAAATTGCACCCATGTCTTCGGGTAGTCGCGACCAGATACGGGATCGACATTAATCATCCAACCATTTTCCACTTTGTGGAGCTAAATGGATAGCCCGTTTATTTAAACAGCTTCTCGCTAAAACCATTGACCAGAAAGCCTTTCGGCGGAGGTCATCGCTACCAACATCTCCATGGAGCCCAGCGCATCAGACCCTGCAACCACCGCCTACGCCGAGCTGCATTGCCTGTCCAACTTCAGTTTTCAGCGCGGCGCCTCGCACCCGGAAGAGCTGGTGGCGCGTGCGGCAGCGCTGGGCTACGCGGCGCTGGCCCTCACCGACGAGTGCTCGGTGGCCGGTGTGGTGCGCGCCCACACCGAAGCGAAGAAGCTGGGTTTGAAACTGCTGCTGGGGGCAGAGTTTGCATTCGACGATGGCTGCAAGTTCGTCGCCCTGGCCCATAACCTGACGGGCTGGGGCAATCTGTGCGAGTTCATCACGGCAGCGCGCTGTGCGGCCGCCAAAGGCTCTTACGAAGTGTCCAGGGAACGCAGTGACTTTGCCTTGCTCAGCGCCTGCGAGATTTTGCTGATTCCTGCGCGTGCTATTAGTTTCGAAGCGCTCTAAGCTTATTGCACGTGGGCTAGAGGCCTGTTTGACTCAAGACTGTGGCTGACGCTGGAGTTGCTGCAGGGTCTGGACGACGATCTGTGGCGGCACGCACTGGCGCGCGTATCGGGGTTGGCCGGCGTGCCGCTGGTCGCCAGCGGCAACGTGCACATGCACGTGCGCTCGCGCAAGCCGCTGCAGGACGTGATCACCGCCGTGCGCCTGGGGCGGCCGGTGTCCGAGTGCGGCTTTGCGCTGCAGGCCAATGCCGAAGCCCATTTGCGCTCGCGCCCGCGGCTGGGGACGCTTTACCCGCCCGCTCTGCTGGCCAACACGCTCACGGTGGCGGCGCGCTGCAGCTTCAGTCTGGACGAGCTGCGTTACCAGTACCCGATGGAGACCGTGCTGCCCGGTCTGACACCGGCGCAAACCCTGCGCCAGTTCACCTTGGAGGGTGCCAGCCAGCCCTACCCGCAAGGCATTCCCGCTTCTGTGCAGCAGCAGATAGAGCATGAGCTGGCGCTGATTGCCGAGTTGAAATACGAGATGTATTTTTTGACGGTGCACGACATCGTGGCCTTTGCCCGCAGCCGCCACATCCTGTGCCAGGGACGCGGCTCGGCCGCCAATTCGGCGGTGTGCTACTGCCTGGGCATCACCGAGGTGGATCCCTCGCGCATGGCCATGCTGTTCGAGCGCTTCATCTCTAGAGAGCGCAACGAGCCGCCCGACATTGACGTGGACTTTGAACATCAGCGCCGTGAAGAGGTGATCCAGTACATCTACTCAAAGTATGGTCGCGAGCGCGCCGCCCTGACCGCCACCGTCATCAGCTACCGCCCGCGCAGTGCCTTGCGCGACGTCGGGCGCGCGCTCGGCATTGACGAAGCGCTGATCACGGCGCTAGTCAAGGAGCACCCCGGCATGTACAGCCGCGAGGTGCTGTCTGAACGGCTGCAGACTGCGCTGGATCGTCTGGGCGCCGGCTTTGTTCGGCCCACGACAGAGCTGCTCGATCTCTGGCTGCACCTGAGCCGCCAGATTCAGCGCTTTCCGCGCCACCTCAGTCAGCACGTGGGTGGTTTTGTGCTGACGCGGGAGAAGCTCACCCGGCTGGTGCCGGTGGAAAACGCCGCCATGCCGGAGCGCTCCATCATCCAGTGGGACAAGGATGATCTGGACGCCATGGGCCTGCTCAAGGTCGACGTGCTGGCCTTGGGCATGCTCAGCGCCATTCGGCGCTGCCTGGACCTCATCAGTGCGCAGCGCGGCTACACCTTCCTGATGCAGGACATTCCGGCGGAGGACCCCGCCACCTACGACATGATTTGCAAGGCCGACACCGTGGGCGTGTTCCAGATCGAGAGCCGCGCGCAAATGAGCATGCTGCCGCGCCTCAAGCCGCGCTGTTTTTACGATCTGGTGATCGAGGTGGCCATCGTGCGCCCGGGCCCGATCCAGGGCGGCATGGTGCACCCTTACCTGCAACGCCGACAGGGCCTGGCGCCGGTGGACTACCCCGGCGAGGGGCTGCGCGCCGCGCTGGAGCGCACCCTGGGCGTGCCCATCTTCCAGGAGCAGGTGATGCAGATCGCCATGCTGGCGGCCGGCTTTAGCGCCGGTGAGGCCGACGCCTTGCGTCGCTCCATGGCAGCGTGGAAGCGCAAGGGCGGCGTGCACAAGTTTTATGAGCGCATGGTCGGCGGCATGGTGGAGCGCGGTTACACGCAGGAGTTTGCCGACACCATCTTCAAGCAGATCGAAGGCTTTGGCGAATACGGCTTTCCCGAGAGCCACGCCGCCAGTTTTGCGCTGCTCACCTATGTGAGCTGCTGGCTCAAACACCACGAGCCCGCCTGCTTTTTGACGGCGTTGCTGAACAGTCAGCCGCTGGGTTTTTATGCGCCCTCTCAGCTGGTGCAAGATGCGCAGCGCCACGGCGTGCAAGTCCGGGCGGCGGATGTGATGCACAGTGACTGGGATTGCACGCTGGAGCAATGCGGCCACGTGCAAGCCGCCGTCCGTTTGGGCCTGCGCATGGTGTCGGGCCTGGCCAGTGCGGCCGCGCAGCGTATCGTCACCGCGCGCAGCAAAGCACCGTTCACCAGCACCGAAGACCTGGCCCTGCGCGCCGAGCTCGATCAGGGCGATCTCAAAGCCCTGGCCAGCGCCGACGCGCTCTCCAGCCTGTCCGGCCATCGCCGCCAGCAGGTGTGGGACGCCTCTGCCTTGAAACCCGCACCGCCCTTGCTGCGCGCCGTGCCGGTAGCAGAAGATGGGCTGGCGCTGCCGGCCGCCAGCGAAGGCGAAGAAGTCGTCTTCGACTACGCCGCGCTCGGGCTGACTTTAAGGTCCCACCCCTTGTCACTGCTGCGTTCCAAGCTATCAAAAGAGAAGCTGCTGACAGCCGCCCAACTGCGCGACCTGCCCAGTGGACGCTTGGTACGGGCCTGCGGCATCGTCACCATGCGCCAACAACCCCAAACCGCCAAAGGCGTGGTGTTCGTCACGCTGGAGGACGAAACCGGCACGGTCAACGTCATTGTGTGGCAATCACTCAAGGAGAAGCAACGCGCCGAGTTGCTGCAGCCACGCCTGCTGGCGGTCTATGGCGTGTGGCAGCGCGATGTCGAAAGCGGTGGCGAGGTGCGGCATCTGATCGCCAAGCGCTTGAAAGACTTGACGCCCTTGCTGGGCGGCCTGGCGACGGTGAGCCGGGAGTTTCATTGAAGCATCTGACGCTTTTCATCTGTGTTGCTGGGCACGCGGTGACCGCTTCGCGACCGCCGGCTCGGGCAACGTGACACTAAGATGCCGACATGGAAACACAAGACAGCATTCGTGAATTCTGGTTTGGCAGCCATCCGGATGACACCACCGCAGCGGACAGGCAAGCCAAACTCTGGTGGTCGAAAGACCCGGCGCTTGACGCCGGCATCACCACGCGTTTCGCAGAGCTCACCGATCGGGCTGCCAGCGGGACATTGGACGCCTGGCGTTTGCAGCCGGTCGGACGTTTGTCGCTGATTTTGCTGCGCGATCAGTTCCCCAGAAACATGTACCGCAATACGCCCAAGGCTTTTGCCTTCGACGCGCTGGCCCGCGAGATTTGCCAAGAAGGCCTGGCACGTCATGACGACAGGCAGCTCGGGCGCCTGGAATGCGTGTTTTTCTACCTGCCGCTGGAGCACTCTGAATCATTGGAAGATCAGGATCAATCGGTCCAGCTGTTCAGCGATTTGCTCCGTGAAGCCCCGGCGGCGGACAAGCGCATTTTTGAAGGCTTTTTCAACTTCGCCATCAGGCACCGCGAGGTGATTCGGCGCTTTCAGCGTTTCCCGCATCGAAACGCCCTGCTGGGTCGCGCCTCCTCACCCGAAGAGATCAGCTTCCTGGCGCAGCCGGGTTCGTCATTTTGACCCTTGCCAAACGCCAAAGCTCTTGTGTTTTCCAGTTAGGGATCCGATGGCCGGTGCTCGCTGGACAAAATGGCATTCAGCATTTTTTTGATAGCCAAACCGGTCGGTAGAACCGAACAATTCAGTTCAAGGTCGGGGCGCTCGGGGGCTTCGTACGGGCTATTCAAGCCGGTCAAATTCGGCAGCAATCCGCTGCGGGCCTTTTTGTAGAGCCCCTTGACGTCACGCTGCTCGCACACGTCCAGCGGCGTACTGACATACACCTCCAGGAAATTCTCGGAGCCGATCAGTTCCCTGGCCATTTCACGTTCCCGGCGGAAAGGTGAGATGAAAGCCGTCATCACAATCAGTCCGGCGTCCATCATCAGCTTCGCCACTTCGGCAATGCGGCGGATGTTTTCCACGCGGTCGGCATCGGTAAAGCCGAGGTCCTTGTTCAGGCCCTGGCGCACGTTATCGCCATCCAGAACATAGGTGCGCAGGCCGTGCGCATGGAGCTCGATTTCCAGCGCGTTGGCAATGGTGGATTTGCCGGAGCCCGACAGCCCGGTGAACCAGATGACCCGGCCTTGGTGTCCATTGAGCCTTTCACGGGCAGCTCTTGTAACCGATAGCGCCTGCTTGTGCACGTTTTGCGCCCGTCGCAGACTGTGGCGAATCATGCCGGCGGCGACGGTGGCATGGCTGAAACGATCAACCAGAATGAAGCCGCCCAGTGTCTTGGAATTTTGGTAGCTGTCAAACACCAGCGGCTTGCTGATGGCAAAGTTGCAAATGCTGATGTCGTTGAGTTCCAGATGTTTACTGGCCTCGTGGGCCAGGGTATTGATATTCACACGGTGCTTGATGCTGGTCACCGAGGCCGACGCCCATTGCGTGGCCAGTTTGATGTCGTAACTGCGGCCAATCAGTCCGGCCTCTTCGTTCATCCAGACCAGCGTGGCTTCAAACTGGTCGGTGGTTTCCAGCGGGCTCTGGCCGAGGGACAGCACATCGCCGCGCGAGGCATCGATCTCCTGGCTCAGTCGCAGGGTCACGGCATCGCCTGCGACCGCTTCGGTGAGCGAGCCGTCCATCGTGACGATCTCGGCCACCGTCGCGGTCTGCCCCGAGCTTGTCACGCGAATCTCATCACCCACCTTGACGCTGCCTTGCGCCACATTGCCGCTCAAGCCACGGAACGATGAGTCCGGCCGATTGACCCACTGGACCGGAAAAACCATTCTGTCTGAGTCTTGCGGTTTGACCTGGATGGTTTCCAGGTAGCCCATCAAGGTGGGGCCTGAATACCAGGGGGTGTTTCCCGACAGCTGCGTGATGTTGTCACCTTTGAGTGCGCTGAGCGGGATGGCGGTGATGTCTTCAAAGCCGAAGGTCTGCGCGAACTGCTGAAATGATTGCTGGATGCGATCAAAGAGGGCGGGCTCAAAGCGCACCAGGTCCATCTTGTTGACCGCCAGTACCACGTGGCGAATGCCCATGAGCGAGACCAGGTAGGCATGGCGGCGGGTTTGCGTCAGGATGCCCTGGCGGGCGTCCACCAGCAGTACCGCAACCGAAGCCGTCGACGCACCCGTAACCATGTTTCGGGTGTATTGCTCATGGCCGGGCGTATCGGCGACGATGAACTTGCGCTGGTTCGTGGCGAAGAACCGATAGGCCACATCAATGGTGATGCCTTGCTCCCGTTCTGCCGCGAGGCCATCCACCAGCAGGGCGAAGTCGATATCGTCGCCTTGTGTCCCGTATTTTTTTGACTCGGTTTGGAGGGCTTCCATCTGGTCGTCGAACAACTGTTGTGATTCCCACAGCAGCCGACCGATCAAGGTGCTTTTGCCATCATCCACACTGCCGCAGGTGATGAAGCGCAACAAATCCTGGTTCTGCTGTTGTTTCAGAAACGCGTCAAAAGTCGAGGGCGGGATTTCCGCTGGCCTTAGAGCCGCTTGACCTTTGATGATGGAGGCTTTGGCTTTGCGCGACATCAGAAATAGCCTTCCTGTTTTTTCTTTTCCATACTGGCTGAGGCGTCAGCATCGATGGCGCGGCCCTGGCGCTCCGAGTTGCGGGCGTGGATCAGTTCCAGAATGATGTCGGGCAATGTTTCGGCCCTTGACTCCAGGGCCCCGGTCAGCGGGTAACAACCCAAAGTGCGAAAACGTACTTTTTTCGCCTGGATGACCTCGCCGGGAAGCAAGCGCATGCGGGCGTCGTCGACCATGAGCATCATGCCGTCACGCACGACCACCGGGCGTTCCTTGGCAAAGTACAGCGGCACGACGGGGATGTTTTCCAGGTGGATGTATTGCCAGATGTCGACCTCAGTCCAGTTGGACAGCGGGAAGACGCGGATGCTTTCACCTTTGCTTTTGCGCGTGTTGTAGAGGTTCCAGAGCTCCGGGCGCTGGTTCTTAGGGTCCCACCGGTGGGTGGCGGTGCGGAACGAAAAAATGCGTTCTTTGGCACGGGATTTTTCCTCATCACGCCGGGCGCCGCCAAACACAACATCGAATTTGTACTTGTCCAGGGCCTGCTTGAGGCCTTCCGTCTTGGTGACGTCGGTGTGCAGCGCCGAGCCGTGCTCGAAGGGGTTGATGTCTTTGGCAATGGCGTCGGGGTTGATATGCACCAGCAAGTCCATGCCGCTCTCACGTGCCATGTAGTCGCGAAAGAGGTACATCTCCTGGAACTTCCAGCGTGTGTCTACATGCAGCAGGGGAAATGGCGGCGGCGCGGGATGGAAAGCCTTGTGCGCCAACTGCAGCATGACCGAGCTGTCTTTGCCGGCTGAATAAAGCATGACCGGCTTGTCTGCTTCGGCCACCGCTTCGCGCATGATGTGAATGCTTTCGGCTTCCAGGCGTTTCAGGTGGGGGCTGCTGGTTCGCGCTGGATCAGGTGAGCTTTGCCGGTGTTTGAGATCGAGTGTGGCTGGGTAGCTCAACTGGCCCACGCTGACTTGCGCGGGTGCGGGCGTTTGGTGGCACAGGCCCACCAGACGGCCATGCGGGAAGATGGCGATATTTTTGCCGACGTGAACTTGCAGATTTCGCAAGGCCGTTGCGATGCCCTGTGGGGTGGCCACCGTCTCGTCAATTGGCAGCCAATAGCGGGCGCCTCGGGCATCGTTGGCATGAAGGCAATCCTTTCCATCGGGCAAATTAAAAAGTTGAGCAAACAGCACCAGCTTGCGTTTGCCGCGCGCCTGTTCGATTTCCCAGTTCAGTAGCACCGGGACGGGTTGTCGACCAAGCAGGTCTGCCAGTGTGTCAGGCGTCAAGGCGGACGGAAGAATGGCCAGTTCGTGCAGCCGACGCTCAGCGGTGCGCTTGGTGTCAGCCTGACCGATGCGGCTCAGATGCTGGAACGCGAGCTCGGTATCCCATACCAGGGGCGCGTCCAGTCCAAGGAGATCAGGGTTTGACATGGCGGGGTTTGGATTGTCGCAATTTGTTTGGTGATCAATTTAATCTACAAATTGATACTTCGCAATAGGATTTAATCCGAATATGTGACCATAAAGCCTTAATGCGACAAATTCACATCACTTCAACGCTGGCGACCCAGGTGCTTGCAATTGCCTGTGAGGCCGGCGATGCCGTCATGCGGATTTATGAAGCGATGTGCAGCGCCGGCGCCGGTGCCCAAGGGGTTTTGGTGGCCTACAAAGCCGATGACAGTCCCCTCACCAAGGCGGACCTGGTGGCGCACCAGCTCATTTCACAAAGGCTGACGGTCTTGACGCCCGATATTCCAGTGGTTTCAGAAGAGGATTCGCAGTCCCAGAGGTACCGCTTGCAAAAGGGCGAATTCTGGCTGGTTGACCCACTGGACGGCACCAAGGAATTCCTGGCAAAAAACGGCGAGTTCACGGTGAACATTGCCTTGGTCAGGGACGGCAAAGCGGTCTTGGGCGTGGTCGTGGCGCCAGCACTCGGGCAAGCCTATTGGGGCGGGGTTGGTTTGGGGGCTTTCCGTCAAACGCAGGGTCAAGTGGAGCCGATTCGGGTGGCAACGCCGGCTCAGGCCAATCGGCCCACGCGCGTCGTCGCCAGCAAAAGTCACATGAACGCCGAGACCATTGAGTTCATTGGTCAGCTGGGTGCCCGTGAACTGGTGCAGGCCGGTAGTTCCTTGAAGTTTTGTCGCGTGGCTGAAGGGGCTGCAGATGTTTATCCGCGTCTTGGGCCTACGTGTGAGTGGGACACCGCCGCCGCCCAGGCGATCGTTGAGGCCGCCGGCGGCCATGTGTCAACGCTGGATGGAACGCCTGTTCGTTATGGCAAGCCGGATGTGCTCAATCCGCATTTTGTAGTGTCCGGCATGCCATTGCCGGACTTGTATTCATTCACAGGGTTCGCGTGATATACGACAGATTTCGCTTGATTGGCGAATGGTATCCTGCGCAGCTGCTACCGCCCATGTTTAGCCAATTGGAGCATCCCGATGTCCATGATCGTTATTTCCAAGACATTCCAGCGTAATAGTCGTCGTTTTCGCCAAGCGATCGTTGTCGCGGCCATAGCATCCTTCATCGCAGGGTGCGGCCAGGACCCTCTCGTAGCCGGCAACGAGTACATGAAAAAAGGGGAATACCCCTCGGCCGTGATCGAGTTCAAGAATGCAGTCCAGGCCAAGCCTAATTCGCTTGAAGCCCGCCTTGCACTGGCAGATGCGCTTGAGCGGACCTATGACACGGTCGGTGCGGAACAACACCTGCGCAAAGTAGTTGAGGCAGGCGGGGATGCCGATACGCTAGTGCCCCGTATTGCCCTGCTGATGCTCGACCGGAACGAAGTTGCAAAGGTTATCAATGAATTCAAGGATCGTCGCTTAAAGTCGCCTGAAGCGGATAGCAATCTTCGAGCAGCCGTCGCCGTGGCCTATGTAAGCCAGAAGCAACAGGCCCTTGCCGAGGAACAGCTAAAAAGCGTAACTGCAAAAACTGCTGCTGTCATGTTGGCACGAGCCCAGTTGCTGCTCGCACAAGACAAGAAAGAGCAGGCCATGGCGGCTCTGGACAGTTCGTTGGCGGAGCCGAATTCTCCCTGGTGGGTCCTGCGAGCGCTAAGCCGTATCTATGGGGCAAACGACAAGCGCGAGCAGGCCTTTCAATTCATGACTCGGACTTATGAAGCTGCACCGTGGCATCGAGGTGTCATGGGGGAATATGGCGAGCTCCTCGTCGAGATGGGGAAACTGGACCAGGCGATTGTTGTAAGGGACCGGCTCAAGAAACTCGCTCCCGCCTATTATTGGACGCACTATGTCGATGCGCTCGTTCTATCCGGCCAGGGTCGTTCTGAAGAAAGCGTGGCAGCGGCGCTGAAGGTCCTGGCCGTTGCGCCAGAGCATCTGCCAACAACTTTGATAGTCGCTTCTGCAGAACTTCAAAAGGGTGACGTCATGATGGCCGACAGTCGGCTGAACAAGATCGCCCGGCTGTACCCCTTTTCCGTACCTACTCTTCAGTTACTCGCCGAAGCGCAACTTCGACTGGGCAAGACTGCCGATGCTGCTGACACCATCTCGCGCGGGCTCAGGGCGGCGCCGACCAATGCACGGCTGCTCTCTTTGCGGGCGGATAGCGAAGTCATGCGCGGCGCCATAAAACAGGCCGCCGCCACCCTCGCACAGCTCAGCGCGAACGATCCTGCCAACGCGTCTTACCTGCTGCGCCTGAGTGAGCTACGGGCGCGTTCAGGAGACAAGGTAGGAGCAAAAAAACTGCTCGACCAGGCGGCTGAAGCCGGCAAAGACAATCCGCTCATCCGGGATCGGATCATCGCCATCGCTTTGGGTATGGGGGACGGCACGCGAGTTCGCCAATTGGCAGGCTACGCGATGAAAACTCGCCCCCAGGATCCCCAGTCTCACCTGACTCTCGCCGCCAGCTTGGCGCTCGAGAGGGACCATGCCGGCGCTCGGCGCGAGACACTGGCTGCCCTGGACCTCCAACCTGCCTATCAACCGGCTCTCAACGCCCTGGCCATGATGGCGGGAGCGTCCAAGCAGCGTGAGGAGTTGCTCGTACGTTACGAGAAGGCGGTCCAGACAAAACCAACCAGCGCTCAGACCTATCTCGAATATGCCCGATTGCTGCAGGAAACAAAAAACGATCGAGCCGCCATCACTGCGCTCCTGGAGAATGCGGTAAGGTCTTTGCCCACGTCCACCGCATTGCGTGAAGCTCTCGCGCAAGAGCATTTCCGTGCTGGCAAACCAGATGCGGCGCTCAGCGTTGCCCAGGCCGGCGCGTCTGCCAACAATGCATCCCCCGATGCAACCGCTCTGCTCGCCAGCATCTACGAGCGAGTTGGCGAAACTCAATTGGCCACCGAAACTTATCGAAAACTCGCCGCCAACTATCCGCAGCGCGCGGACTGGAGACTCAGGCTAGCCGAGCTGGAGATGGTTGCCGACCGAAAGAAGGAAGCCACCACCATTCTTCGCTCCTTGATCACCGACCGCCCGTTCGACCCTAAACCGTACATCACACTGGCCAACATCACGCGGCCAGACAATCTGCAAGAAGCACTTTCCATTGCAAGGGATCTCGGCGAAAAGGACACCAACAAACTGACCGCCATGCTGCTGGTAGGCGACCTGCTTGCTCAGGCGGGGCAATCAGATGAAGCCCTCAAGCAATTTGGCAAAGCCGCAAAGGCGGGCACCGTGCCCGCTGCGCTGCTGCGCAATGTTCAGATTCTCGACAATACAAAGCGTAGCCAAGCCGCCGAACAAGAACTGGCCGATACCTTGCGCAAGTTCCCTGACGACCCGACAGTGATCGGTTTTGCAGCACAGCGCATCCGCGCGCAGGGCAAACCAGCAAAAGCGGCCGAACTCTTGCAGAAGATCGCGGATAAGAATCCGCGCAATCCGGTTGTACTCAACGACCTGGCCTGGGCCCAGATTGAGGCAAAACAAGCTGATGCCCTAAAGAATGCCAGCAAAGCGGCCGAACTCGCGCCAAACAGCCCGGAAGTGCTGGATACCCTGGGCATGGCGCAAGCCCAGGCAGGCCAGCAAACTGAAGCGATTGCCACCCTGCGTACGGCGGTCAACCTTGCACCGGGGATGCCGACATCCAAATTACATCTCGCCGAGTTGTATATTGCGTCAGGCAAACGCAAAGAGGCTGCCGCCCTGATTCAGTCCATGGACCGAAAAAAACTCGGAGCCAAAGACCAGGAAACCCTGGCGCGGCTGACGAGTAGCCTTGGTGCTTAGGCGCCAACCGAGACCTTAAAACCGAATTATTCGGCGTAGCCGAAACGCTCGATAAGCGGCTGGAGCATCTCGACGACCGGTGCAAGTTCTGCTTCGTAACGCTTCCAACGGTATTTGGCGTGCTGGTAGAGTGGTTGGATGACCTGATGGTAGCTGGGCGTATTGATGATGCCGCGGTTCTGGGCGTGCTGGGTGTGCTCCAGTACCGTGTCGCTCCAGCCTACCCCGAGAAACTCCAATAGAGTGCGCGTTTCTGCTTCGAAATTTGAGATGAGGTCCTCGTAGCGGATGCGTTGCCAGTACAGCGGCAGGCGCTGCGCATATTCGAGCCAGGCATTCATCACATGGCTATAGAGTTCAGCGATGCCCTCTAGGTCGGCAAAGGCGGACATGAGATTGTTATAGCCGAACTTCTGCATCAGGCAGCCCAAGACGACATCGCAGGGATGGCGAATAGTCAGGATGAAGCGGGCACGAGGAAATACTCGCCACAGCAGAGGGACCCTAATGATATTGAACGGCTGTTTGTCCACCAGCAACGTGTTGGCCTGGCGGTCGCCATGGCGCGCTGCCTCCCGCCAATAGACTTGGCGCAGGCTGGCGATCTGTTCTTCGGATAGGTTCGCCAACGCATCGGGCTTACCCCGGGTCATTACGCAGAAGGCATCCTCCATCACCTCGCCCATGGGTTTTTCATTAAGGGCCTGCAAGCGCGGATGGCTGTCCAGGACCTGTTCGAGCAAGGTCGTGCCGGAACGCAGGAAGCCGATCAGGAAAATCGGTGTTTCTTCAGGCGAGGCCAGCGCTGATTGAGGGGCGGCCACCAAGTGCTCGCTCAACCAGGCGCGGTTGGTATCGACCCAGGCCAGAAATCGGGCGCGAATTCTCCCGTCGGGATCCATGTCCAGGGCGAGGCGACGTTTGCCCGCCAGCAGATGGGGCAGGACCTTGCTCGTGTTTCCCAAAAGGTCGTGGAGTTGGCCAAGCAGAATATGAATTTCCGCGCCGGTATCCGGGGACATGGGGTGATGAAGCACGGCCTCGAGCCGGGCCGCTGCCTCGGCGTGGCGGCCCGCGCGGCGGTCCAGCCGGGCCGCTACCAGATTGAGGTCCGGGTGGCCGGGATCCAGAGCCAAGCCGCGTGCAATGATTTCTTCGGCCTCCGCCAGGCGACCTTCCTTCTCCAACAGATCACCTTGCTTGGCGAGCACGTAGGGGGTGTCAGGCTGCAAATCCAGGGCATGATGAAAGAGCTTAAATGCCTCTTCCACGCGCCCCTGCTTGTCGCGCATGGTGGCAAGGTTGATGAGATGCTCCGAAGAGTTGGGGCGTTGCGTTATAGCGCTTTCCAATACGGAGGAAGCCTCGTCAGCTCTTCCTTGGTGTTTCAAAACCGTCGCCAAGGTTTGCTGGGCAAAGGCCAGAGTCGGCGCCAGCAACAGCGCCCGGCGCGCGCATGACTCGGCTTCAGCGTATCGACCCAGACGACACTGGATGACGGCCAGTTTGACCCAGGCCTCCACATCCACCGGGTCGGCCTTGCAGACGCTGGCAAAAAGCGTCTCAGCCTCGACAAACTGGTTGGCCAGTGCCAATTGCTCTGCCTTGGCCTTTTTGTTTTTCGTGAGAATATTCTTCTTCGCCATACAGATTCATTTCGAAAGGAACGGCTGATGATCCTATCCAAAAAAAACGGCGACCCGCAGGCCGCCGTTTTCATTACCAATCAGATCGCGTCAGGCGCTCTTGCCACTCTTGCGACGACGGGATGCAGCCAGACCCGCCAAGCCGAGGCCAACCAGCGCCAAGGAGGCAGGCTCCGGCACATTACCACCCGTAGGGGGCGTCACGGCACCGAATCCATCGAGGTAGACATAACCCCAGTGGCCGGTCGGTTGACAATCCGATGCCAGGACCGACAGGGTCAAGGTATCCCCCAAACCCGTACCTTGACCGATTGCCAGTTGCTCGATTTGCCAAGCCGCGGTATAGTAGTTCGTTCCATCAAACGAGAACCGCGCGTCCACGCTACCAGAAGCACCACTAGCGTCATAGGTGCGGCTGATCAGGTCGGTATGGGTCGTATCGTCGTGCAGAACAATCTTCATCGTCGCAGCGCTGGTTGGGCCGTGGGCACCATCGAGCACCGACTTCCAGGCAAAGAAAATGTTCGCGTCCGTGTAATTCGCTACCGTCTGTTGGATCAGAGAAGCGTAACCGCCAGTGGTCGTATCCTCCACTCGGTAAGAATAGTTACCGCTATAAACTGTCGAACCAAGCGCGGCGCCGACTCTGGGATCCACAGTCCCGGCGGTGATAATCGCCGAATGCACGCCGCCGCTAACGGCGTTCGCGATCACAAAAGCCGGCGTCAGATTTGCATTGTCAACACCGTTACGGTAAGTTGACCCCGCGACAGTCCACCCGTTAGCCGTACCGGCATCGCCAGCCACGGGACCATCAAAACCGCCGTTTACAAAACTGTCGGCTTGGGCTGAACCTGCGGCAAACGCTGCTGCGATGGCCAGCGGGAGAACTTTCTTGATCATATTGATCTCCTTAAAAGTAACAAAAATACTACCGAAAACGAGCTTGCACGATGGATATGCATTCTTCATGCCAATTAGCTAACTCTTTGAATTGAAATGATTTTTTTACACTGTCGGCAGGGATGGATGAAGGAGTGTCAAAAAAACCGACATTTTTTTTGTTGCTCTGATTGAATTCTGTAATGATTTGTTTGTTCGAACAAATACCGACGCTGCCTTCGGAACAAGTCCTGAACTGTGGGCGGGCATGCAATTGCAGTACGATTTGCACCAGGCAGGCACGCGCAGAAGACGATGACACGAAGAAAATCTTCGAAAGAGTCTGGAAGTGGACAGTAGAGAGAGAAAACGCAGCGCAGGCCAACTTTTTCATTCAGGTTTCATAACTCCAGATTCTTCTGGCTATCTGCTGAGGGCAGAGCCTGGGAAAACATGGCTCCAGGTGGTCGTGAATTTGGAAGCCCAGACTACGACAGGTTAATGCAGCAGGACTTCAGTGATTTGAGCCCATCTACAAGAATGAGAGGTGACTGTGGTTTTTAAAGACGCCTTCTGGAAGGAGTGGGAAGGCTTGAACCCGCGTCTTGTCGCAACCAATGAAGGGGTGCGCGGAACTATCAAGCAAGCATTTCAAGACAGTCTGAGCGGGTACTTTGCCCCACTGCGTATGGCGGGCTGGCTGATCGTCACGGCGTTGAAGACGGTGATTTGATGGATATCTTGATTCTGAGCTTGGTCGCAGGCAGTATCGCGATCTTCGGTCTTTGGATTGCCTCGCGGGATACAAACGCCCCTGAAGAGGATGCAACTACGAAAAAAGACAAAACCCACCTTGATCTGAAGGGGATGTTTAAGGCCAAGCCCGGAGTTCACATCTCTATCGAAGAAATGCGCCTTGGATACGATAGCGAGGCGCCATGGCGGGTGAGTTCGTTGGTGATGACCGAGCCTGATTGCTTCTTGGTCCGATTCAAAGATTGCTTGTCTGGTGTGGTGCGTTTTGAGCCAAGTTTCTTCACTGGTGTCTTTGAGTCATTGAAGGATCCTGCGTTCTTCAAGCAAGTGTTCATTGAGGGTGGAGCTGTAACATGGCCTGGCGGCATCGATCTTGCGCCCGATGCAATGCACGATGAGATCAAGAAGCATGGTGAATGGGTGCTGAGATGAATGGGCCTTTAAGAGCTGGACTGGTATCACAATTTCGAGGATCCACGGTGTCAAGGGTGCGGAATTCGACGCGGTCATCGCCTCGCCTGCAAGGAAGATCTTGCGCCTGATCGTGGAACGCGACCGCATTCAGCAATATTCTGGCAAAGAGTAGCAAGTAACTCGAACTTGCAGAATGCAGTTTTGGATACGACTGTGTGTCGTAAGAACGCGTAATGGCCGAGTACTTCTGCCCGCGTGATGTTAAGTCGAGTGCATCCGCTTGTGCGTCTCATGGGTAATATGTTGATTGTGGAGTGCGGAATATCCACAAATTCGCACTAAATCAACAACAGTTTTTGCAAATGTTGAATATTTGAGAGGACTAAATCATGCAAGTCATTGAATTTAAACGAGCAAATCGAATCACTCACTCACCCATGTTTGAAGAAATGTACTAATTACCGTTTTGAGGTTTGCGACAAAGGCCAGCGCTGGCGCGCCAGGCGTCAGTGGCGTGAAGCTTGCGCGCTCGCGGACGTGGCATTGCCGGCCGTTCGATCACGGCAATCAAATTTTCAGCTTGTTCGGTTC